>Ga0308171_1000107_pt1 | contig 262242 bp, 210 predicted proteins | sample PhyGR1_FD_202135 | JGI IMG/M metagenome (GOLD analysis project Ga0308171, IMG submission 202135) | Phyllosphere microbial communities from UC Gill Tract Community Farm, Albany, California, United States - DLSLSG.R1 | ecosystem: Host-associated > Plants > Phyllosphere > Unclassified | place...
CCAGCTTTTCCAGCTCCGGAACCGCTTCGAACAGGTCGGCAACCAGGCCGTAGTCGGCCACCTGGAAGATCGGCGCCTCTTCGTCCTTGTTGATCGCAACGATCACTTTGGAGTCTTTCATGCCGGCCAGGTGCTGGATCGCACCGGAGATACCGACGGCGATGTACAGCTGTGGCGCAACGATCTTGCCGGTCTGGCCGACCTGCATGTCGTTCGGCACGAAGCCTGCGTCGACCGCAGCGCGCGAAGCGCCGACGGCCGCGCCGAGCTTGTCGGCCAGGCTGTACAGGTGCTTGAAGTTGTCACCGTTGCCCATGCCGCGGCCGCCGGAAACGACGATCTTGGCAGCGGTCAGCTCTGGGCGGTCGGACTTGGCCAGCTCTTCACCGACAAAGGCCGAGATACCGGCGTTGTGCGCGGCACTCACCGCTTCAACAGCAGCCGAGCCACCTTCGGCAGCGACTGGGTCGAAGCCGGTGGTACGCACGGTGATGACCTTGATCGAAGCGCTCGATTGCACGGTGGCAATGGCGTTACCGGCATAGATCGGGCGCTTGAAGGTGTCGGCGGACTCGACCGAGACGATCTCGGAGATCTGGTCCACGTCCAGCAGCGCGGCAACGCGCGGCAGGATGTTCTTGCCGTTGGTGGTGGCCGGGGCCAGCACGTGGCTGTAATCCTTGGCCAGCTCGACGATCAGCGGCGCGACGTTTTCCGGCAGCGCGTGGGCGTAGGCAGCGTTATCGGCAACCAGGACCTTGGCCACACCAGCGATCTTGGCAGCGGATTCAGCAACGCCACCGACGTTCTGGCCTGCGACCAGCACGTGCACATCACCACCGATCTTGGCGGCTGCGGCGACAGTGTTCAGGGTGGCCGGGGCAACGGCGCCGGCTTCGTATTCAGCGACAACCAGGATAGTCATTTAGATTACCTTCGCTTCGTTCTTCAGCTTCTCGACCAGTTCGGCCACCGACTTGACCTTGATGCCAGCGCTGCGGGCAGCCGGCGCTTCAACTTTCAGGGTCTTGTTGGTGGAGGCGAGGGAAACGCCCAGCGCGTCTGGAGTAACGGTCTCCAGCGGCTTCTTCTTGGCCTTCATGATGTTCGGCAGCGACGCATAGCGTGGCTCGTTCAGACGCAGGTCGGTGGTGACGATGGCTGGCAGGTTCAGGGACACGGTCTGCAGGCCGCCATCGATTTCACGGGTGACGTTCAGCTTGTCGCCAGCCACTTCAACCTTGGAGGCGAAGGTGCCCTGGGCGTAGCCGGTCAGCGCAGCCAACATCTGGCCGGTCTGGTTGTTGTCGCTGTCGATGGCCTGCTTGCCAAGGATGACCAGCTGAGGCTGCTCCTTGTCGACAACGGCTTTCAGCGCCTTGGCCACCGCCAGGGAGTTCAGCTCGTCAGCGGCTTCTACCAGGATGGCACGGTCGGCACCCAGGGCCAGGGCGGTACGCAGTTGCTCCTGGGCAGTGGTCGGGCCGACGGAAACGACGACGATCTCGGTCGCAACGCCTTTTTCCTTCAGGCGTACGGCCTCTTCCACGGCGATTTCGCAGAAGGGGTTCATGGACATCTTGACGTTAGCAAGGTCGACGCCGGAGTTGTCCGCCTTGACGCGAACCTTGACGTTGTAGTCGACCACTCGTTTGACAGCTACAAGAACCTTCATGGATTCCTCGTTACTCTCCGGTGAATAGATAGTCGCCTGGGGCTGAGCCCGGCGATGCGCGTGGGTACAAGGGCACCTCTAAAAACGTACCGGAAGCCAGTATCTTCACTGTGACCGAACAGTCTTGTCCGGACTCTTGCGACAAATACTCACGGGTGATTTTCTGTCGTGGCGTGTAAACTCCACTACAAACCGGCCCAAGGCCGCAAAACCCTGCTCCACACCTGGTCTTTAGAGGTGTACCTGCGCCCGGCTGCAAGCCTACGGCGAACGTAAAACCGCTCGTATCTTGACCGTAACACCCCATCCGGTCAATACGGCAAATCGGTCACCCTCCAGCCGTGTTCCTGTGATTTTACTGGCCTGCGGCAAATTCAAACAAACGTTTGTATTGGACCCGCCAAGTGGTGTAGATATAATGCGCGGCCAAGACAAAACGGTGTAGTCCGTCATTTGCGCAGCTACAGTTTCGCTCCCGTGATGAGCCACTGTGCGCAAGCACCCATAAGACAAAGCAACAGCACGAGCCTTGATGAGTAGGAGAGAACCAGTGGAACGCGAATACATGGAATTCGACGTGGTCATCGTCGGCGCCGGCCCGGCAGGCCTGTCCGCCGCCTGCCGCCTGAAGCAGAAGGCCGCCGAAGCCGGTAGCGAAATCAGCGTCTGCGTGGTGGAAAAAGGCTCTGAAGTCGGCGCCCACATCCTCTCCGGCGCGGTGTTCGAACCCCGCGCCCTGAACGAACTGTTCCCCGACTGGAAAGAGCTCGGCGCACCGCTGAACACCGAAGTGAAGCGCGACGACATCTATCTGCTCAAGGATGCCGGCAGCGCCACTAAGGTGCCGGACCTGTTCGTGCCCAAGACCATGCACAACCATGGCAACTACATCATCTCGCTGGGCAACCTGTGCCGCTGGCTGGCCCAGCAGGCCGAGAACCTGGGCGTGGAAATCTACCCGGGCTTCGCCGCCCAGGAAGCGCTGTTCGACGACAACGGCGTGGTCCGCGGCATCGTCACCGGCGACCTCGGTGTCGACCGCGAAGGCAACCCAAAGGAAGGCCTGTACACCCCGGGCATGGAACTGCGTGCCAAGTACACCCTGTTTGCCGAAGGCTGCCGTGGCCACATCGGCAAGCAGCTGATAAAGCGCTTCAACCTCGACAGCGAGTCCGATGTCCAGCATTACGGCATCGGCCTGAAAGAAATCTGGGAAATCGACCCGGCCAAGCACGAGCAGGGCCTGGTGGTGCACACCGCCGGCTGGCCGCTGGACGTGGTAGCCAAGGACAACACCGGTGGCTCGTTCCTCTATCACCTAGAAAACAATCAGGTGGTGGTCGGCCTGATCGTCGACCTGTCCTACGCCAACCCGTACCTGTCGCCGTTCGACGAATTCCAGCGCCTCAAGCACCACCCGGTGATGAAGCAGTACCTCGAAGGCGGCAAGCGCATCAGCTATGGCGCCCGCGCCATCTGCAAAGGCGGCCTGAACTCGCTGCCGAAGATGGTGTTCAACGGTGGGGCGTTGATCGGTTGCGACCTGGGCACCCTGAACTTCTCCAAGATCAAGGGCAGCCACACCGCGATGAAATCGGGCATGCTCGCGGCCGAAGCAGTAGCGGACGCACTGATCGCTGGCAGCGAGGGGGGCGATGCGCTGAACACTTACGTTGACGCCTTCAAGGCCAGCTGGCTGCACGAAGAACTGTTCGCCAGCCGTAACTTCGGCCCTGCGCTGCACAAGTTCGGCCCACTGTTTGGTGGTGCATTCAACTACGTCGACCAGAACTGGTTCGGCGGCAAGCTGCCGTTCACCCTGCACGACACCAAGCCGGACTACGCCTGCCTCAAGCTGGCTGCCGACTCGAAAAAGATCGACTACCCGAAACCGGACGGCAAGCTGAGCTTCGACAAGCTCAGCTCGGTATTCCTCTCCAGTACCAACCATGAAGAGGAACAACCCTGCCACCTGAAGCTGACCGACCCGAGTATCCCGATCGCCAGCAACTTGCCGCTGTACGACGAGCCGGCCCAGCGCTACTGCCCGGCGGGCGTGTACGAAGTGGTCACCCAGGAAGACGGCAACAAGCGCTTCCAGATCAACGCGCAGAACTGTGTGCACTGCAAGACCTGCGACATCAAGGACCCAGCCCAGAACATCACCTGGGTTACCCCTGAAGGCGCTGGCGGGCCGAACTACCCGAACATGTAATGGCCCTGCCCTTGTGGTAACAAAAAGCCCCCGGTTCTCATGAGCCGGGGGCTTTTTGTTGCGAGTATGCATCTGGGCTGCGAGGTGTTCGCCGTGAGAGGTTCAGCGCCTATCAGATCGAGCGCCGCCCGCGCGGCGCATCGCGAGCTATGCTCGCTCCTACGTTTGTTTCGGGCCAATTATTCTTGGGCAATTTGCGCGCGTGCGCCTTGGTACATGTCTCGATATCGGGTCGTACAAACAAGACGGTCGCGCGCACCTGTCACAGGCGTTACTGGCCGAAAATAAACGTAGGAGCGAGGGTAGCTCGCGATGCGCCGCACGGGCGGCGCTCGGTGTATGCCCTGCTACACAACCCAAGACATGTACTTGCTCATTTGTCTCCACACATGATCGGCATCGGCTCCGCAGTAAACGTCAATGGCTCGCGGCGCCCGAAATACAGGGCCGTCAGCAGCCCCACCGTACCCATGATCAGACAAAAGCCGACACACACCCACGGGCTCCACGGCATCAGCGCGATCAATGCCAGCGGCGTGGTACTGGCCCACAGTGCGTAGGCCACGTTATAGGTGAAGGAAATACCCGAAACCCGGATCTCGGCGGGGAACAACCCGACCATCACCGACGGCACCACCCCCACCACGCCGCAGGACAGCCCTGCCAGCGCGTAGGCCAGCCAGGTCATGCCCCACTGCCCATTCAGGCTGGCGTACAACGCGCCGATGCCCAGCGGCAGCAGCACGCTGTAGAGCATCAGCGCACGCCAGGCGCCCACGCGGTCAACCAGCAGGCCGGCGAGTACGCAGCCGATATTGAGGAAGACGATGCCCACACTGCTCAGGGCAAAGGTGTGCCCGGCGCTCATGCCGAAGCGCTGCTGCATCACCGTCGGGGTTATCACCACCAGCACCACCACGGCAGAGGTCAACACGCAAGTCAGCAGCGCCGCCGGAATCAGCGCACGGCGGTGCTCGCCCAGTACCCGCCGCAGCGGGAACTTCACCGGCTGTTCCTGACGTGCGCGCAAGGCCAGAAACACCGGTGTTTCGCTCAGCCAGCGGCGTAGCCACACGCCAACCACGCCAAACACCCCACCCAGCAGGAACGGGTAACGCCAGGCGTAGTCGAGGATTTCCTGCGGTGTGAATACTTGCGCCAGCAAGGTCGCGGTCAGCGCCCCCAGCAGGTAGCCGAAGGTCAGCCCGGCCTGCAGGAAGCCCAAGGCATAACCGCGTCGGCCGGCCGGCGCGTGCTCGGCAACGAAGGTCCAGGCACTCGGCACCTCGCCCCCCACCGCCGCACCCTGGAAGATACGCAGCGCCAGCAGAATCAGCGGCGCGGCATAGCCGATGTCGGCATAGGTCGGCATCACGCCGATCAGCAGGCACGGCAGGGCCATCATCAGGATGCTCAGGCTGAACACACGTTTACGCCCCAGGTGGTCCGCAAAGTGCGCCATCAGGATGCCGCCCAGCGGCCGCGCCAGGTAACCGGTGACGAAGATGCCGAAGCTTTGCAGCAGGCGCAGCCACTCAGGCATTTCGGGCGGGAAGAACAGCTGGCTGAGGGTCAGCGCAAAGAACACGAAAATGATGAAGTCGTAGATTTCCAGCGCGCCGCCCAGTGCCGCCAGGCCCAGGGTCCGGTGATCGCCGCGGCTGAACCGGGGCGGGCGAGCGGTATCGATGGCAGTCATGGCAGGGGTCCGCAAATCGGCAAAGGGCAAGAGGATAACAAATAGCTGCCCCGTTGCCCTGCCCGCTGCGCCGCTAGCGGTTGAACACCGTGTGCGCGAAGTTGGCCCGCGGCCGTGGGCGCGCCGCGGTAGCCGGCATGCTGCCCGGCAGCGGCAACTTGCCGACCACCAGTGGCGCGTCGATGATCGCCATGAATGACTCCAGCGCCTCGTTATCAGGCACCTGCGGGAGGCTCAGGCTGACCGCCTGGCGTTCGGTCTGCGGTACTGAAGGCACTTTCAACTGAGTGGAGTGGTAAAGCAGGGCGTGCTGGATCTGCGTGCTGACGCGGCAGAAGCGCGCCAGGTCGACCCCGGCATGATTGGCCAGCTCGATATTGCCCAGCAGCAGATGAAAAGGCTGCAAGGCGCAATGAACAAGGCGCTGGAGCTCCTCGAAGCTCTCCACGGGGGCGATCCGGTAATAGCCCAGGCCATTGAGCAACCGCTCCAGCTGCAGGCGCTGGCACGGGTGTGCGTCGGCGATGAGGATGCGCAGGGTCTTGTTTGCCATGGTGGGACCTGGGCAGTTGGGTAATGGGTACGCTCCATGACCATACTGCGCCAGTAACGGCTACTGCCAAGGCCATGCCTGGCAGCGGTCTTATTTGATAGAAGTCGGGAAACCCGCATAAATCAAGTGATTGACTGACGGAATTTGCATTTACCTTTAAGCCGGGCAGCGAACCGCAGGCCCTAAACCCTGACGCTCGGGCTTCGTATAAAAAAGGCGCATGCCCCAAGGCATCGCCTCACACCTTTTCGGAGTACCCAGATGTTTCGCCCTGCCCTAGCCTTTTTCGCCCTGACCCTGTCCAGCGTCGCGTGGTCCGACGAGCCCTGCTCGGTGGACATTCACAGCACCGACCAGATGACCTACAACCTGAAGACGATCAGCGTCCCGCAAACCTGCCAACGCTTCACGGTGAACTTGCAGCACACGGGCACGATGCCCAGGAACATCATGGGCCACAACTGGGTACTGGCCAAAAAGGAAGACATCAAAGGCGTGACCACCGATGGCGCCGCGGCGGGTGAAGCCAACAACTACATCCAGCCGGGAGACAAGCGCGTGCTCGCCCATACCCGGCTGATCGGAGGTGGAGAAAAGGACTCGGTCACCTTCGACACCCGCGTGCTGCAGGCAGGCCAGGAGTACGAGTTCTTCTGCTCCTACCCGTTCCATTCGACCATGATGAAAGGTGCCCTGACGTTCGGTACATCGTCAGGCAACTGAAGCTAACGGAAAGTGGGCTGCGCTGCCGGGCACGTGCTCAGGTCTCTGCCCACTCGCGCATGCGCAGGCGGCAATGTTTCATGGCGTTGACGATGTGCTTTTCTACCGTGGCCTTGGACAACCCCATACGCGTGGCGATCTCGCCATGGGACAGGCCTTCTAGCTTGCGCAGCAAAAAGCACTCCCGGCAGGTGTTGCCCAGTTCCGCCAGCGCACGCTGCAGCAACTCCAGGCGTTCTTCCTGACGACAGACGCCGTACACGGGCGCGACGAAGAATCGCTCGTCGGTTTCCAGTATTTCGAGGGGCTCGGCGCGACGGGCCTTGCTACGCCGATGGCCATCGGTCACCAGGTTCAGGGCCGTGCGATAAAGGAAAGCGCGCGGATGGGAGATCTGCGTATCGTCACACCGCTCGATTATCCGCAGATAGGCTTCCTGAGCGATATCCTCGGCCGCATGGCGGCTGCCGAGACGCGAACGAAGGTACCGGACCAGTTCCTGGTAGTAATGCTCTAGCAATACACCCGAAGACGGCATCGAAGCGCTTTCCCTGTTTCCGATGATGATAGAAATCTGATGCAGGCCAAGTAGTGGCATTGCCGGCGCTTAAACTATAATAATTCTCATCAAGTTTAAAGACGTTGTTACATTTCCCCCGCCCGCAACAGGCGTTTACCGCTAAATCCGTCCTTGTCGCTTTCGTTTAATCGGCAGCCTCCCTAGCTGTTCCCTGGTGACAGCGGCCCTCTCATGGTCGGAACCCTGCATGATGCCTCAACGCCTTCCCCGTCGCGCCGTAACCCTCGTGCTGTGCCTGATCCCGCTGGCCGCATTCGCCACCTGGCAATTGTTGCCAGGCGAGGCTGATCAGCGGCCTTCCGTCAGCGTCAGCCGTGGCAACATCGAAGCCAGCGTCACCGCGCTGGGCACCCTGCAGCCCCGCCAGTACGTCGATGTCGGCGCGCAGGCCTCTGGGCAGATCCGCACCTTGCACGTCGAGGTAGGCGACACCGTCAAGCAGGGGCAGTTGCTGGTGGAAATCGACCCAGCCACGCAACAGGCCCGGCTGGATGCCGAGCGCTATGCCATCCAGACCCTGAAAGCACAGGTCAAGGAGCAGCGCGCCGAACATGTCCTGGCCGAGCAGCAGTTGCGTCGCCAGCAGCGGATGGCCACCGACGGCGCCACCCGCGAAGAGGATGTGCAAACAGCCCAGGCCAAGGTGCTGACGACCCAGGCGCGTATCGACATGTATGAGGCGCAGATCCTCCAGGCGCAGGCCACGTTGCGCAGCGCAGAGGCCGAGCTTGGCTACACACGTATCTATGCCCCGATCGGCGGCACGGTGGTGGCTGTCGATGCACGTCAAGGGCAGACCTTGAACGCGCAACAGCGCACCCCGCTGATCCTGCGGATCGCCAAGCTGTCGCCGATGACGGTGTGGGCCGAGGTCTCGGAAGCTGATATCGGCCAGGTCAAGACCGGCATGCAGGCCTACTTCACCACCTTGGGCAGTGGCGGCAGGCGCTGGACCGGTACCGTCAGGCAAATATTGCCGATTCCGCCCAAGCCGCTGGACCAGCTCAGTCAAGGCGGCGGCAGCCCGGTTGCCGCCGGTGGCGCAAGCGGCAGCGGGACCGGCCGCGTGGTGCTCTACACCGTGCTGCTGGACGTCGACAACGATGACAACGCGCTGATGGCCGACATGACCGCACAGGTGTTCTTCGTCGCCGGATCTGCCAAGGATGTGTTGACGGTACCGATCGCCGCGCTTCAGGGGCGCGGCCAGGGCGAAGCGCTGCAGACTGCCCACGTCTTGACCGGCAAGGGCGACGTGCAGACGCGCCAGGTACGCACCGGGCTCAGCGACCGGCTGCGCGTGCAGATCCTCGAGGGCCTTGATGAAGGTGACAAGCTGCTGATCGGCCCTGTCGGCGGCGAGGGCTGACATGAGCATCCCGCTGATAGAACTGATCGGTATCCGTAAATCCTATGGTGGCGGCGACAGCCCCCAGGTCGATGTGTTGCGTGGCATCGACCTGAAGATCCATGCCGGGGAGTTCATCGCCATCGTCGGCACCTCAGGCTCCGGCAAGTCGACCCTGATGAACATCCTCGGTTGCCTCGACCGCCCAAGCGCCGGGCATTATCGCTTCGCCGGCCAGGACGTTGCCGGCCTGAACAATGACGAACTGGCCTGGTTGCGCCGCGAAGCGTTCGGGTTCGTGTTTCAGGGCTATCACCTGATCCCTTCCGCCTCTGCGCAGGAGAACGTGGAGATGCCGGCTATCTATGCCGGGACCACCGCCGCCCCACGGGCCGAAAGGGCCCAGGCGCTGCTGCAACGCCTGGGCCTGGGAGAACGCACCGGCAATCGCCCGCGCCAGCTTTCCGGTGGCCAGCAACAACGGGTATCCATTGCCCGGGCGTTGATGAACGGCGGCCATATCATCCTCGCGGACGAGCCAACCGGCGCGCTGGACAGCCACAGTGGCACCGAGGTCATGCGCCTGCTGGATGAGCTGGCCGAGCAAGGCCATGTGGTGATCCTGATCACCCACGACCGCGATGTGGCCGCTCGCGCGCACCGCATCATCGAGATCCGCGACGGTGAAGTGATCAGCGACAGCGGCGCCGACCAGGCGCCGCCACAGGCTCGCCCGGGGGCGCTGCAAGCCGAAGATCTGGCCCGGCGCCTGGTCCGCGCCGACAACCAGAGCAGCCCCTGGCTGGGCGAAACCCGGGACGCCCTGCAGGCCGCCTGGCGGGTGATGTGGAGCAACCGCACACGCACCGCGCTGACCCTGCTGGGGATCATCATCGGCGTCGCATCGGTGGTCGTGATGCTGGCGGTGGGCGAAGGCAGCAAGCGTCAGGTCATGGCCCAGATGGGCGCGTTCGGCTCGAACATCATCTTCATGAACGGTGCCCCTCCGGCACCGCGCGCCCCGCCCGGAAACATTCGCCTCAGCGACGTGCAAGCGCTGGCCGAGCTGCCCCAGGTGAAATCCATAATGCCGGCCATGACAGTGAAAGCGCAGGTACGCTTCGGCAATCGCGACCTGGAATCGACCATCGGTGGGTATACGCCTGTGTTCCCGACCCTGATGAGCTGGCCCGTCAGCGAAGGCAGCTTCTTTACCGACAACGACCAGGCAACGGCTGCGGCCGTGGCCGTGATCGGCTCGGAAGTACGCAAGAAGCTGTTTGTCGACGGCCAGGACCCGATCGGCCAGTACATCCTCATCGAGAACGTTCCTTTCCAGGTGATCGGAGTACTGGCCAGCAAAGGCTCCAGCGGCGCCAACCAGCGCAACGACCTGCGCATCGCCATCCCGTACTCTGCGACCTCCATACGCCTGTCCGGCACGCAACACCCGGAGTACGTGATCATCGGCGCCGCCGACAGTACCCAGGTGCATGAAGCCGAACGGGCGATACGCCAACTGATGCTGAGCCTGCACGATGGCATGGAAGACTTCGAGATCGACAACAGCGCGGCGATGATCCAGGCCGAAGCTGCGACGCGCAACGGGCTGTCCCTGATGCTTGGCGCCATCGCCGCCATTTCGCTGTTGGTCGGCGGGATCGGCGTGATGAATGTGATGCTGATGACCGTCCGCGAACGCACCCGCGAGATCGGCATCCGCATTGCCACCGGTGCCCGACAGCGGGACATCCTGCGCCAGTTTCTGACCGAAGCCGTGGTGCTTTCGTTGACCGGCGGCCTTATCGGCGTGTGCCTGGCGCTGCTGATCGGCTTGGTACTCAGCCTGGCCCAGGTGGCCGTGGCGTTTTCCGCCCTGGCGATAGTGGGTGCCTTCGCCTGCTCGGTAGCCACCGGCGTCGTCTTCGGCTTCATGCCCGCGCGCAAGGCTGCCGCCCTCGACCCTGTCGCCGCCCTGACCAGTGAATGACCATGACCAGAACCGCTCTTTTTATGCTGCCGCTGCTGACCTTGCTTGGCGCTTGCAGCCACACTGCTGCCCCCCTGGACAGCGGCATCGTTGCGCCCACCAACTGGCAAGGCCCGACTGGCGGCACGGCAGCCTCGGCGCAATGGTGGACAACCTTCAACAGCGCTCAACTGAGCCAGCTGATTGAGCAGGCGCGCCGAGGCAGCCATGACCTGCGCGCCGCCATCGCCAGGGTCAGGCAGGCACGGGCCGAGCTGCGCATCGCCGGCGGCCCTCTGCTGCCGAGCCTCGATGCCAGTGCCGACGCCTATCAGCAGCGCCTGCTGCGAGGCCAAGGCTACAGCGAACAGGATACTTCGAGCAGTAAACGGACCTACCGCTACTTCAACACCGCACTGACGGCCAGTTACGAGCTGGACTTCTGGGGCAAGAATGCGGCTGCTCGTGACAGTGCCCGTCTGGGCCTGCAAGCCACTGCACTTGATCGTGACACGCTCGAGCTGAGCCTGACGAGCAGCGTTGCCGATACTTATCTGAGCGCCCTCGCCGCTCGTGAGCAGGCGCGCATTGCCACGCTCAATCTGGAAAACGCCGAAAAGATCCTCAAACTGGTACGCACGCGCTTCCAGGCAGGGTCGTCGACTGCTCTTGAACTGGCCCAGCAAGAAAGCCTTGTGGCCAGTCAGCAACGCCAGTTACCGCTATACCAGCAAGAAGCCCGGGATGCGCAGATCACCCTGGCAACCCTGCTTGGTGTGCCGGTGCAGGCACTCGCGCTTGCCGATCAGCCTTTCGATCAACTGAGCGGCCCGAGCATTGCCGCCGGCATCCCCAGCCAGTTGCTGACCCGCCGCCCGGACATCGCCGGCGCAGAGGCGCGCCTGGCGGCGGCTCAGGCGGATGTCAGCGTTGCGCGGGCGGCCCTGTTCCCCACGGTGAGCCTGACGGCCAGCCTGGCCACCGGCGACAGAAAGGCCATCGACCTGCTGCGCAATCCGGCGTTCAACCTCGGTGCCGGCCTGACAGCCCCCATTTTCAACAATGGCGCCTTGCGCGCCGAGCGCGATCGCGCCATCGCTCGCCAGGACGAACTGCTCGAAGCCTATCGCAGCGTTCTGATCACCAGCTTCGGCGAAGTCGAGAAGGCGCTGAACAATGTCGATGGCCTGGACCGCCAGACACGCTGGCAGAATGAAGAGCTTGCCCAGGCCCAGCGCGCCTTCGATCTGGCAGAGAACCGCTATCGGGCCGGCGCCGAGGACCTGCTCAGCGTGCTGGAGGCGCAACGCAGCCTGTTCACCGCACAGTCCGAGCGGGTACGACTGCGCGAGGCGCGCCTGCAGGCCAGTGTTGCCCTTTACAAGGCACTGGGCGGCGGCTGGACAGCGTCCCACACGCTGATGACGGCGAAGTAGGCATGCCCCCTTTCCGGGGGCCTACCTGGTACAAAACCAGCAAATAGCGCCAGGTGCGCTACAAACCGTCACGTCTCGGGCCGGGTGCCAGATGGCGAGCGTACCAGGGCCGCTGTGGCACCCTGTCGGCCAGGCGATCGGCATCTTCTTCCGGGGTGAAGATGGCCTGCAAGGCAAGCTTCATGGTCTCGATGTCCAGTTTCCCGGTGCCGCCACCATTGCCCAGCCCCCAGGCACCGCAACCGTCACGGGTGGGCCCAAGCCAAGGCTCGGCCACACGCACCCAGCGCCCCGGGGCAAACCATGGAACGCCATCGATCATCCGCAGTTTCACTTCCCCCGGGTGCGCCTGCTGGTGGGCCAGGTACCAGTCGTTCAGGCGGTCGTCGATCCAGCCGTGAAAGGCCCAGAACACCGGGTTCACGTGGGAGGAAAACGGATCGCCAAGGAAGTCGTTCTCGGCGCGGAACCAGCGTTCGGAAAAATCATAGTTGCGACGCCCGTAGGGCATTGGAAGATCCGAGTTCGGATCTCGCCCCAGGGATGCCCAGCGCATGTGCAGCCAGTCGTGGACCCCCAACTCGATGCGCGACCCCAACTCCCCCAGACACAAGCTGCTGAGGTATTGCGGGTCATGCAACTGGGCTTCCCACAGCTGGAAGTTGGCGTGCAGCCCCTGACTGCTCTTGACGTAGTACAGCCACTGGCTGAAAGCATCATCGCCGGCCGCCTGCCAATTGGGCGGGACGCTGTAGCCGTCTCGGTTATCGAGGTAATCGAAGAACGCCTGGGTACCCTGCCCGATCGATGGACGTGCCGCGGGCAGGCTTGTCCAGGAGCGCAGGTCCTGGACCTCGCGCACGCCATGCAACATGTGCCGGTGCATGAACAGAAAATCCTCGCCGGAGCCGTTGCGATGGCGGTCATGACCGCGGGCGTTGCGCTCCTTGCCCAGGGGGCCGACCTGCCAGCCCAGCGCACGCACCATCTGCCGTCGAGACTCATCAATGCGGTGCCAGCGATCACGGCTGGCATGCCAGAGCTGATGATAGTAGCGACGCTGCGGCGAAATCAGGTCCTCGTGCAGGGCCGCCACGAACGGCAACCGCTCACGCGCCAGCACGAAGGGTCGGCGCACAGCGACAAAGCCCGCCATTGCACCAGAATGCCCTGCCTGGGTCCCTGCCAGGCGTACTTGCCCGCTAAGGGTTGCGCTGCCTCCGCCCTGGCTCCAGTCGCCCCATATCTCATCCAGCACGGCATCGCAGTCATAGGCCTCGCCAGAGCCGGCAATCATCTTCAACCGCACGTTCGGCAATCGGTCGGCCGCCAGCGGACCGTAAACCTGCAAGCCCTGGTCGCCATATGGAGCAGTGCCCAGGTAACCGCGCACGGCACGGGCACCCTGCCCTACGTCGAGCAACAGCTGTTGCGGCCCGGCCAGCTCGGCCAGCGCCGGGTGATCGCCCACCAGGCGCCAGTCCCAGATCCCGACCAGGCGCTCACCCAACAGCGCATTGGGCAGGTCGTTGACCGGCACCGCTGGTTCGTCACTGCTCAGCTCCGCTTCCTGGGCCCGCTCCCACTCCTGCTGTGCGTAATAGGCGGCAGGCAGTGCAACACCAGCGGCCACCAGGCCGGCCAGGATCTTTCGACGTGACACTTTCATCCACTGTACTCATGACGTGACTCCTGCTGCAAAAACGAATGGTTGAGGAAGCGATTTAGAGGGACGCTAAATTCTCTTGGCGTCGGCTCGTTTCACCCAACAAGTTCGAACGGCATGGGGCCGTCGTGCAGGCGACCGAGTACGCAATGAAGAAACAGGCTTTGTTTTCGCGCAGATGGCCATGGGCATTGGCACTTCTGCTTCTGCTCCTGCTCCTGGTAGCCGCAGGTGCCTGGGGGTATCGGGCCTACCTTGCCAAGCACCCGTACAGCCGCGAAATCGAAGAGCGAGCCAACGCCCTGCAGGCGCGCATCCCGGCGCTGGATGCACACCTTGACGTGCCGTTGAACTACGGCGCCAGTGGCAGGGAAGCGAATCGTGACGGCCCGACCCAGTTCGACCTGGTGAAAGCTGCCAAGGGCCGCCTGAGTGGCGCGTCGATCGCGATCTGGTCATGGCCGGAGTTCTGGCGCGGGCCCAATTGGCCGCACCGGCCCACCCCCGGGTTCAAGGCTGCAATGGCCAACGAACTGGAAGTACGCTATCGGATCATCACCAGCATCGCCAAGGATTTCCCGGCCCAGGCGGGGATCGCCTACACACCTGCCGACTTCCGCCGACTGGCCAGTGAAGGCAAGTTCGCCATCATCATCAGCCTGCTCAACGCCGCGCCCCTTGGCGATGACATCGACAAGCTCGACCACTGGGCCGCACGCGGCATGCGGGTGTTCGGCCCGGGCTACGTCGGCAACAACAGCTGGGCCGACTCGGCACGCCCCTTGCCCTTCCTGGGGGATTCGGTCGACCCGCTGGGCGGGCTCTCCGACATTGGTCGGCGCGCCATCACCCGGCTCAACGACCTCGGCGTGGTCATCGATGTCTCGCAGATGTCCAGCCAGGCCCTGACCCAGGTCACCGAACTGAGCCGGGCACCGGTGATGGCTTCGCACACCGGCGTGCAAGGCATGATGGACATCCGCCGCAACCTCAGCGACGCCGACCTGGCACACATCAAGGCTACCGGCGGGCTGGTCAATATCGTGGCCTACTCCCACTACCTCAAGCCGTTCTCGCGCCCGACCATCGAGAAGATGAACGCCTTGCGCGCCAGGTATGGTTTGCCCGACATACAAAGCCAGACCCAGATGGGCACCACCACCGACCCGGTGTTCTCGATCTGGTCGGAGAAGAAGTTCGGCGAATACCTCACGCCCTTCTACGACATCGTCGGCGCCGAGCCCAAGGCAACCCTGGCCGACTATGTCGACTCGATCGATTACGCGGTGAAGAAGATCGGTATCGACCATGTCGGTATCAGTTCGGACTTCAACGACGGCGGCGGTGTGGTCGGCTGGGAAGATGCCAGCCAGAGCCGCAACGTCACCGCCGAACTGATACAGCGTGGCTATTCCGATGAAGACATCGCCAAGCTCTGGGGAGCCAACTTCCTGCGTGTGTGGGAAGCCGCCCAGAAGGCCGCCAGGCCGACCCCTCCTCCCGTTGCCCACAACCTGCAAGGAACCCCATGAAACGGCTGACCTCACTGATTGCCCTCGGTTGCCTCTCGCTTTCGCTCGAAGCCCTCGCTGCCGACCCGACGGTACCGGGCAAGGTTTTCAAGGACTGCAAGGATTGCCCGGAAATGGTCGTACTGCCCGCCGGCAGCTACGTGATGGGCACGCCCGATGACGAACTGGGCAAACAGGACGATGAAGGTCCGCTGCACACCGTGACATTCGCCAAGGCTTTCGCCATGAGTCGCTTCCATGTGACCGCCGGGCAATGGCAGGCCTATGCCAGGGAAACCCACACTGTGCTGCCCGACGGCGACAACCGCCCGGGCCGTTTGTGCAAGAACGGCAAGCCCAGCTACCCGCAAGGCCCGAGCCAGCCTGCAGTCTGCATGACCTGGGAGGAAGCACGCGGCTACATCGGCTGGCTCGCGAAGAAAACCGGCAAGCCCTACCGCATGGTCAGCGAAGCCGAACGCGAGTACGCCGGTCGCGCCGGCTCCACCGGCCCCTTCCCGTTCCCCTTCGACGAGCAAGGCGAGTATCAGATCAGCAAGCATGCCAACACCTACGGGCCGCGCGATGGCTTCACCTATACGGCACCGGTCGGCAGCTTCCCGGCCAATGCGTTCGGCATGTATGACACGCATGGCAATGTCTACGAGTGGGTCGAGGACTGCTGGCATACCGATTATGTCGGCGCGCCCACCGACGGTAGCGCCTGGACCACCGGTGACACCTGCACGCACCGGCAGATCCGCGGTAACGACTACCTGGAACCCCCGATCTTCTCGCGTTCGGGCAACCGTAACGAGCGCAAACCTGAAGTGCGCGGTGACTGGCTGGGCTTTCGCGTAGCGCGCGCGCTCGAGGACGGCGAATACAACTGACCCACTGCAGAGAAGGATCTTTACCCACCTCTGGACACCCCCGCACAAGGAGTCAACGACATGAGCGCCTCAACTCTCCACGACCTGATCGGCGTAGGCTTCGGCCCGTCCAACCTGGCGCTGGCCATCGCCCTGCAAGAGCTTTCCCAGAGCCATGGCAAGGCCATTGATGCCTTGTTCATGGATAAACAGGAGCACTATCGCTGGCATGGCGATACCTTGTCCTCGCAGAGCGAACTGCAGATTTCGTTCCTCAAGGACCTGGTTTCACTGCGCAACCCCACCAGCCCGTACAGCTTCGTCAACTACCTCAAGCAGCAGGGCCGCCTGGTCGACTTCGTCAACCTGGGCACCTTCTACCCGTGCCGACTGGAGTACAACGACTACCTGGGCTGGGTCGCCCGGCAGTTCGCCGAGCAGGCACTGTATGGCGAAGAAGTGCTGCGCATCGAGCCCGAACTCGATAACGGGGTCATTCATCACCTCAAACTGATCTCGCGCAATGCACAAGGCATGCAGCGGACGCGTCGCACCCGTTCGGTGGTGATCAGCACCGGTGGCTCACCGAAGATTCCAGCCATTTTCGCGCCGCTGCGCAACGATGCCAGGGTTTTCCACCATTCTCGCTACCTCTCCGGCATGCAGAACCTGGCCCCCGGCCACGGCAAGCCGATGCGTGTCGCGATCATCGGTTCCGGGCAGAGTGCCGCCGAGGCGTTCATCGACCTGAACGACAGCTTTCCTTCGGTGCAGGCTGAAATGATCCTGCGCAGCTCAGCCCTCAAGCCCGCCGACGACTCGCCTTTCGTCAACGAGATCTTCGCCCCAGCCTACACCGACCTGGTCTTCCAGCAAGCACCGGCAGACCGCGAAAAGTTGATCGGCGAATACCACAATACCAACTACTCCGTCGTCGATCTGGAGCTGATCGAACGCATCTATGCCGTGTTGTACCGGCAGAAGATCACCCGTCAGCCCCGCCACGCGGTGCTCTGCCGGCAGCACGTGGCGGCGGCGGTCGACGTCGGGGGTGGCATCGAACTGACCCTGCGCGACCTCGCCACCGGGCAGCAGCAGACCCACCGCTACGATGCCGTGATCCTGGCCACAGGCTACGAGCGCAAAAGCCATCAGCACCTGCTCGAGCCGCTTCTGCCTTACCTGCATGGCTTGGAAGTGGACCGTACCTACCGCGCCCTGGCCACCCCACAGCTCAAGGCGCCAGTGTTCCTGCAAGGTTTCTGCGAGGCCACCCATGGCTTGAGCGACACCTTGCTTTCGGTGCTGCCAATGCGCAGCGAAGAGATTGGGCAAGCACTCTATGCCGCCCTGAATCTTTCCAGCAGCGCTCACAAGGCGCTGAGTAAATCCCTTGCCAGCGTCGGCTGATCAATCCAGGAGCCCATCATGTCCCAGCCCACCCGCGGCGCCGTGCAGGATCTTTTCGCCCTGCTCAAGCCGTTCAAATATACCGTCGCGCTGTCCGTCATCCTGGGCATGGTCGGCGGCCTCAGCATCACCTTCCTTCTGGCCACCATCAACCGGGCCCTGAACGACGACACCGGCCTGACCCAGGGCGTGGTCTGGGGCTTCGCCGGGCTTTGCCTGGTGGCCCTGGCCAGCTCGGTGTTTTCCGACATCGGTAGCAACCGGGTGGGCCAGAACATCATCGCCGCCTTGCGCAAGGAACTGGGCGAGAAGGTGCTGTCGGCCCCCATCGAACAGATCGAGCGCTATCGCAGCCATCGACTGATCCCGGTGCTGACCCACGACGTGGACACCGTCAGCGATTTCGCTTTCGCCTTCGCACCACTGGCAATTGCCTTGACCGTTACCCTGGGCTGCCTGGGCTATCTGGCAGTGCTGTCCTGGCCGATGTTCCTGCTGATGCTGGCAGCCATCGCACTGGGTACCGCCGTGCAGTACATCGCCCGAGCCAAGGGCATTCGAGGGTTCGTCGCGGCACGGGATGCCGAAGATGAACTGCAACGGTACTACAATGCAATTGCCGGCGGCGCCAAGGAGCTGCGTATTCACCGCGCACGCCGTCAGCGCATGTTCAGCCGCAACATCCAGGGGACGGCCGACAAGATACGCGACACCCAGATCCGCTCCATCAATACCTTCGTCATCGCCAAGACCTTCGGCTCGATGCTGTTCTTCGTGGTCATCGGCCTGGCACTCGCCCTGCAATCCTTGTGGCCTAGCGGCGACAAGGCAGTGATGAGCGGTTTCGTGCTGGTGCTGCTGTACATGAAAGGCCCGCTGGAATACCTGATAGGCACGTTGCCCATCGTCAGCCGGGCTCAGATCGCCTTTCGCCGGATTGCCGAGTTGTCGGAGCAGTTCTCCTCCCCCGAGCCGCACTTGCTGCTCGAAGACAAGGCCAGCCAGCTGCCCGCCTTGCGCACCCTCGAGCTGCATGACGTGCGCTTTGCCTTCCCGCCGGTCGACGGCAACGCACCGTTTACCCTGGGGCCGGTGAACCTGCAGATCCGCCAGGGCGACATCGTCTTCATTGTTGGCGAGAACGGCTGTGGCAAGACCACACTGATCAAGCTGCTGCTAGGGCTGTACCCGCCGCAAAAAGGCGAGATACGCATCAACGACCAGGCGATCACCGCGCTGAGCCGCGATGATTATCGCCAGCTCTTCACTACCATCTTTTCCGATTACTACCTGTTCGACGACCCCTTCCTGGGGGCCCAGCAGGTGCCGGAAAGCGCCGAGGTCTATCTCAAGCGGCTGGAAATCGCACACAAGGTGAGCATTCGCGACGGCAGTTTCACCACCACCGACTTGTCGACCGGGCAACGCAAGCGACTGGCGCTGATAAACGCCTGGCTGGAAGAGCGCCCGGTGCTGGTGTTCGATGAATGGGCTGCGGACCAGGACCCGACCTTCCGACGCATTTTCTATACCGAGCTGCTCCCCGAGCTGAAGCGCCTGGGCAAGACAATCATCGTCATCAGCCATGATGACCGCTATTTTGATGTCGCCGACCAGCTGGTGCGCATGGAAGCCGGCAAGGTGGTGGTCGAGGCGTGTGTCGCCTGATTCACTGGAAGCGGGGGACTTGACTGGCGTCCCCCTGCATCACATTTCCCTTCCCCTCCAACTTCCCCTTCCCCTTCCCCTTCCTCTTCCTCTTCCTCTTCCCCTTCCTCTTCCTCCTCCTCTTCACCTTAACCAACCTGACCTCTAGATGTTGTGGCAAGCCCTGCCAGCCCAATCCAGATTTCAAGACATACGCGCATAAAAAAACCCCACCCGACAACGCCGGGCAGGGCTGGTAAAGGCAGTTGACTCAGTACTGATAACGCAAGGTCACCGAGAAGTTGCGCGGGTCGCCGTAGTACAAGCCACCCCAGTTGTTGGAGGTCGGTAACGACTGGTAGTAGACCTTGTCCAGGGCATTGTTCAAGTTGTACTGAACGCTGAACTGGCGGTTGATCTGGTAGTTGGCGTGCAGATTCAGCAAGGCGTAGCCGCCCTGCTTGATATCGTAGCCGGTGGTGTCGGCGGAGGTACGGCTCTGGGCGTAGACATCGCCACCCACATTCCATTGGTCCAACACGCCAGGCAGACGGTAGTCAGTAGAGACTTTCAGCAAACGGCGGGGGATCTTGCTGTAATAGTCGCTACCCTTGCTGCTGCCAGCCACATACTCCGGGTCGCTGTAGGTGTAGCCGGCACTGACGTTCCAACCTTGTACGGGTTCACCCGAGACCTCCAGTTCGAAACCGCGGTTGCGAACCTTGGCGCCGGTCTTGTAGCACTTGCTGGTACCGGTCACGCCACAAGTCGGCGCAACCGACAGTGCCTCAGGCATGTTCTGCAAGTCGGTCTGGAAGATCGCGAAGGAGGTATTGAGGGCACCATCGAAATACTCGCTCTTGATACCGGTCTCGTAGTTCTCGCCTTCGATCGGATCCAGCAGCGTGTTCCCCGCACCATAGTAGCTCTGAGTCTTGTAGATCTCGGTGTAGCTGGCATACCAGGTGTGGTTCTTGTTGAGGTCATACACCAGGCCGGCATAGGGCACCATACGACCGTTTTCTTTGTATTGGTCGTTGGTATACGGGCTGCTGACCTTATAGTCAGACCAACTGAAACGGGTACCCAGAATCAGGCTCAAATCGTCCGTAACGCTGAAGCGCGAGGCTAGGTAGAGCCCGCGTTCTTTGCGAATGTAGTTGTAATCGCTCCCGGTGGCAGAAAGGATCGGGTGCGGCAGCGAGCTGTAGTCGAAATCCGTGATATCGACGACCGGGTTGTTGGTCGCAGTCTTGATGACCGCGTCGAAATCGTCCTTGCGGGTGTTGGCGCCGAACATCAGTTGGTGCTCGCGGCCAAACAGCTGGAACGGCCCGGTGGCGTACAAATCCACACCAAACTGGGTGTCTTTGTAATCTGCTTGCGAAACAGTCAACCTGGTGTTGTCACCGGATACCCGGTTCGGGTAGGACGACAGAAAGTCCGCGTTCGACCAGATCGAGTTCATCGCCAGCGTCACCTTCCACTCGTTGTCGAAGTAGTGGGTGATGTCGCTGAACAGGTTGTAGTTGTTGCGGTCCAGATGCGCCCACTTGCCATTGAGGTTGGTGGAACGCGACAGCGGGTAGAACGAGCCGTCGGCGCGGGTATTCAAGCCGCCCCAGTCATAGCCATTCTGGTTGTCCTTCTGGATGGTGGCGCCCAGGGTGAGGACGGTGGAATCATTCAGGTCTGCTTCGCCGATCAGGTACAGCAGCTGGTTGTCGCGCTGGGCACCATCACGGTAACTGTCGGCAGTGTTGTAGTAGGCCACCGCTCGGCCACGGATGTTGCCCTCATCGGTCAGCGGGCCGGATACGTCCACCTGGCTGCGATAGTTGTCCCAGGAGCCAGCCCCCAGTTCCGCGCCCAGTCGAAAGTCGCGCGTCGGGCGCTTGCGAATCAGGTTGATGGCCGCCGAGGGGTTGCCGGTGCCCTGCATCAGGCCATTGGCACCGCGCACAACTTCAACCCGGTCGTAGATGGCCATGTTCGCCGTGGACATGACGTCCATGGAGTAGTTTTCCGAGATGTTGGTCGGAATGCCGTCGTACTGCAGGTCGTTGATCTCGAAGCCGCGCGCGTAGTAGGTGGAGCGATCGGTGCCGAGCTTGGTCAGGGTGATCCCGGTGACAGTGCGGGCAATGTCGTCGAGGTTCTGGACGTTCTGGTCGTCCATCTTCTTGCGGGTCACAACGGTCACCGACTGCGGCGTCTCGCGCAGGCTCATGGCCATTTTGGTGGCGGTGGTGCTGACACCGGTGGTGTAGGTGCCGGTGCCTTCGGTGGTGGCGCCGAGGGCTACGGCGCTGACGGCTGTGGGGTTCAGTTCCATCACTGAGGAGTCGACCGCGTGAATCATCAGCACCCCGTCCTGCAGGCTGTAGCGCACACCGGTGCCCGCCAGCATCTGGGCGATGGCGTCCCGCACTTCCAGGCTACCGCGCACGGCGGTGCTGCGCTTGCCGTCGACGTCGGTCGGGTTGAACAGCACCTGGATATTGGCTTGCTGGCCCAGGGCCTGGATCGCCGAGGAGAGTCTCTGCGACGGAATGTCGAACGCCAAAGCTTGCGCGTAGCTGACGCTGGAGGCCATCAGGCCGAGGGTCAGGGCGCTGAGGTGGAAAGGTGAACGCAGAGCCCGCCGCATGCAGAGCGCCTTGAGCAGGGACCGGTTCTGTTGTTGAGTCGGCATGATTTTATAAAGTCCTGAGAGCGAATAGCGGATAACAATGCTTCGTATTTCTAAATAAGACGGAACATCGTGGAAAACCGGATGAACTTTTTGAAAAAAAGTTATCCAGCCCCCTCAGTGGCTTCCCAGGGCCTGAGCTAGACGCTCGCCGAGATCGGTCTGGATGGCCACAACGTCTTCGACCACCGCGTCCATGCGCATGAAGTCGTGGGTCATGCCCTCATGGACCTGAAGCTGCACCGGCGCGCCCGACTCACGCAGGTGCGCGGCATAGGCCACGCCCTCGTCCAGCAGCGGGTCGTGGCCGGCCAGCAGCAGCCAGGTGGGTGCCAGGCCTGCCGGCAGCGCCCCCAGCAGTGGCGACAAGCGCGGGTCGGCGCGGTCCTCGGGGCGACGCTGGTAGTGGCTGTAGAACCACTCGAGGCTCTGCCGCTCGAGCAGGTAGCCGCTGGCATAGCGCTGGTGGGATTCGCGCCAGCAACTGGCATCGGTCACCGGGTACAGCAGCACTTGCAGGCAAGGCCGCACCAGCGCCTGACCAAGGCTGTTGGCCAGGGCTGCGGCCAGGCTGCCCCCGACGCTGTCGCCGCCGACCGCCAGCCGGGCCCGGTCCAGGTTCAGCTCGCGCTGTTCCAGCAGCCAGGCCCAGGCGTCCTCGGCATCTTCGAAGGCGGTGGGGAAGCGCCATTGCGGCGCCAATCGGTACTCCACCGCGATCACCACCTGCCCGGACTGCTGAGCAAGCGTCCGGCACAGGTTGTCATGGGAATCGAGGCTGCCTACCACATAGCCGCCGCCATGGAAATACAGCAAGGCGCCCTGCTCCGTGCTGCCCGGCGCCTGCCGGGCGTACAGCCGGCCTTGCAGCCAGTGACCGTCACGGGTCTGAAAACGCAGGGGCTGGACGTGCTCGATCTCCACCGGGACCAGGTTCATCAGCAGCGATGATTCGTCAAACTGGGCGCGCGCCTGTTCCGGGCTCATCTGGTGCATGGCAATGCTTTTGCCAACATCGCGGCCAGCCTCCACCAGCTCCAGGTAAGCGGCGATATCCGGGTTCAAGGTCATGGGTACATCCTGAGAATCAGAGAAAGGCGCCCTTGCGGGCGCCGAAAGGGGTTCAAGACAGGCTGGTGACGGGCGCATCCAGCAGTTGCAGCAAGGCGTCCAGTACCTGGCGATGGTGCGGCACCTCATAGTGGCCGCAGTCGAGCCAGACACTCGCCGCCGGCCCCTGGCCCAGCTGCTGGTACAGCGCCTGGGCCTCGGCCTCTCGGCCATGGACCCACCAACAGTGAGCACGGGCCTGGACCGGTGCACAGGCCATCAGGGCCGAGGACAATCCACGCAAGTGCCGGCCGGTGGCCAGGCCCAGGGCCAGGTCCTCGGTACTCAGGCCCGCCGGCAATAGCCGCGGCTGTTCCTGCGCCTCGGCTCGGGCAACTGGTTCGGCCCCCGGAACGAACCCGTCGAGCAGCCCCAGAAACGCCACCTGCTGGCCTTGGAGCTCCAGCTCCGCCGCCATCAGCGCCGCCAGGGTCGCACCCAGCGACCAACCGGCCAGCCAGTAAGGCCCCTGGGGCTGACGCTCGCGCACATAGCCGACGTAGTCCTGGGCCATGGCCAGCAACGACTCGTCGCTCCAGCCTGGATCCAGCAGCATCCGCGACTGGATCGCCAGCACTTGGCGCTGTCCATCGAGGCTACGGGCCAATGGCTCGTAGTCGAACACCGTGCCGTAGCCGGCATGCACGCAGAACAGCGGCGGCTGCCCCGGCGCCGGGCCGTTGAGCGCCAGCACCGCGTTGGCACCGGCCGTGGCAGCCGATTCGCCGCTGAGCTCGGCGATGGTCGGCTTCTGAATCAGGTCTCGCAGTTTCAGGGTCAGGCCCAGGGCCTTTAGCGGTCGGCTGCGGGCCACCACTTGCAAGCTGAGGATCGAATCGCCACCCAGCTCGAAGAAGTTGTCGTGCAGGCCGACCCGCTCGACCTTGAGCACCTTGGCCCAGATTTCGGCCAGTGCGATCTGCAACTCGGTCCGGGGTGCCACGTAGCAACCCGTCGCCTGGGCCAATTGCGGGTCGGGCAAGGCCCGGCGATCAAGCTTGCCGTTGGGGTTCAGCGGCATCGCCGCCAGCACGCTGATCTGCCAAGGCACCATGAACTCCGGCAAGGCCTGCTTGAGGGCCTCGCGCAGGCCCGGGCCGATGGACGGGTCGGCCAGCCACTCGGGCGCACCCACCACATAAGCGAGCAGGCGCTTGCCGCCAGGCAGCTCCCGGGCGATCACCGCCGCCTCGCGGACCCCGGGCTGGGCCAACAGGCGGGCTTCAATCTCGCCCAGCTCGATGCGCAGGCCCCGGATCTTGACCTGGTTATCGACCCGCCCCAAGTAATGGAAGGTGCCGTCGGCGTCCTCGCGCACCAGGTCGCCGGTGCGGTACAGCCGCTCGCCACGGCCGTACGGGTCGGCGACGAACCGTTCGGCGCTCAACCCCGGACGGTGCAGGTAGCCGCGAGCGAGGAACTCGCCGCCCAGGTACAGCTCGCCGGCCACGCCCGGCGGCAGCGGATTGAGGTCGCTGTCCAGCACCAGCGCCCGGCGCGGCCCCACAGGCTCGCCGATCGGTGCATACGCGCTGGTGCAGCGGTGTCGGGCGTCGGCGCGCCAGAGCAGTGGAGTGACCACGGTTTCGGTGGGGCCGTAGCCGTTGATCAGGTACTGGGCCCCCAGTACCTCCCGGGCTTGCTCATAAGTGGCCTGGGGCAAGGCGTCGCCACCAAAGCAGTAGACCCGCATGGACGCTGGCGCACCATCGAGGCGGGCCTGCTCGATCAGTTGCTGCAGGTAGGCCGGCGGGAAAGCCGCCACCGTCACTTGATGCTGATCCAGGGCGCGCAAGGTCTGTTCCGGGGTCCAGAGTTGCTCGTCCCGCACCAGCAGGCGGGCCCCGTGAGTCAACGCAGTCAACCAGCGCTCATGGGCGCCGTCGAAGGCGAACGACATGAAATGCAGCTCGCAATCGACCGGGCTCATCTCGTAGCGCAGGCCGATGGCGTGGCAATGCCGGGCCAACGGGCCGTGGCTGACCGCCACGCCCTTGGGCAACCCGGTGGAGCCGGAGGTGTAGATCACATAGGCAAGGTTATCGGCATGCAAGCTCACGCTCGGGGCCTGCTCCACCTCGGGCATGGATGCCAGCGCCCCCAGCTCCAGGCAGGCCAGCCCGGGCGGAACCGGCAGGCTGGCACGGGCCGCGCTATCGGTGATCAACAATTGCGCGGCGCAGTCCTCGAGCAGGTAGGCCAGGCGCTCGCGGGGGTAGTTCAGGTCCAGCGGCACATAGGCGCCGCCGGCCTTGAGTACCGCCAGCAGGCTGACCAGCAGACCGGCGCTGCGTGGCAACGCAACTGCCACCCGCACTTCCGGGCCGACGCCGGCGGCGATCAGCCGGTGGGCCAGGGCGTTGCTGCGCCGGTCCAGCTCGGCATAGCTCAGGGATTGCCCGGCGCAGCTCAGGGCCAAGGCCTGAGGCTGCTGGCGAGCCAAGCCTTCGATACGCTGGTGCACCCACTGCGCCGGGGCCGCTTCGACCGCCAGCGGTTGCGGCGCCGACACCGGCAGGCCAAGCTGGCCCAAGCGCTGGTCGGGGCTGTCGCACAGGCGTTGCAGCAGGCTTTCCATGGCGGCGCGGATGGCCAGCACGGTCTCGTCCTCGAAGCAGCGACGCAAGTACATGTACTCGATCGACAGGCACCCCTGTTCCACGGTGACCATCAAGTCCATGGGGAAGTCGGTCAGGCCGCTGCCCGTACTCGGGCCGAACTCCAGGGAGGCGTCGCTGAACTGGCGCAAAGCCTCATCCACCGGTTGGTTCTCGAACACGATGATGCTGTCGAACAGCGCCCGCCCGGCCTGCCCGGCCCAGCGCTGGATGTCGGCCAGGGCCACGTACTCGTGATCGCGCATGCCCAGGTTGCAGTCCTGCAGCTCGCGCAGCCAAGCACCGACATGGGCCTCGGGGTGTAGCTCGCGCACCACCGGCAGGGTATTGATGAACAGTCCCATGATCCGTTCGGCGCCGGGCAACGTCGGTGAACGCCCGGCCACAGTGGAGCCGAAGGCCACGCTGCGCTGGCCGCTGAAGCGGCTAAGCAGGATCAGCCAGGCGCCTTGCACCAGCGTGTTGAGGGTCACGTGCTGGGATCGCGCGAAGGCGCTCAGGGGCTCGGCGTCCAGGTGGCTATAAAGGGCTTCGTGGCCCTGGCGCCCGGCTTGCACCGGCACGGTGCTGGCCAGCAGGCAGGGCTCCTCCAGGCTCGCCAGCTGCTCACGCCAGAAGCGCTCGCCAGCGCCGGCATCCTGGCGTTGCAGCCAGGCGATATAGTCCCGGTACGGGGTGGCTGCGACCAGGTCGCGCCCGGCATACAGGCCCAGCACCTCGCCGATCAGCTGCGAGAGGCTCCAGCCGTCCACCAGGATATGGTGGTAGGTCCAAATCAACTGGTGCTGGTGCTCGCCCGTGCGCACCAGCAGCACCCGCTGCAGGGATGGCTGGTCCAGGGCAATGCCCTGTGCCCGCTCCTGGGCGGCAAGCTCGGCAACGCCCTGCTCCTGGTCTGTCCATTCGCGGCCATCGACTACCCGCAGCGGGGTGCACACGCTGTCGAGCACGAACTGCAGCGGTTCATTCAGCTCCTGCCAGATAAAGCCAGTGCGCAGAATGCTGTGGCGTCGGCACACCTCAGCCAGTGCGGCGCCGAAGCGCTCGCTGTCCAGGCCCTTGACCGAGATGCTGAGCTGGTTGACGTACACGCCGCCGGCCTGTTCGTTCAGGCACTGGAACAGCATGCCCTGCTGCATCGGCGACAGCGGATAAAGGTCAGCCAATTGGGCGTGGGACACCGGCAGCCGTGCCACCTGCTCATCGTTCAGGCGATGTAGCACAGCTGGGACCTCGATTACCGGTTGCTCCCGCGCCTCGCTGGCCTGGGCCGCCAGTTGACGCACGGTGGGGAACTGGAACACCAGCCGGGGGTTGATCTCCAGCCCCGCCTGACGGGCCCGGGCCACCACCTGGATCGACAAGATCGAGTCACCGCCCAGTTCGAAGAAATTGTCCAGCGCGCCGACCTGAGGCACCCGCAACACCTGCGCCCAGATCTCGCCCAACAGGGTTTCCACCGGGCCGCACAGGCCGACGTGCTCGGCGCTGGCCTGGCGCTCAGGGGCCGGCAGGGCCTTGCGGTCGAGCTTGCCATTGGGGCTCAGGGGCATGCGTTCGAGCGCCAGCCAGTACGCCGGCACCATGTACTCGGGCAGTTGCGCCGCCAGGTGCACCTGCAACAGCGCCTTCCAGTCATCCCGCTGTTCGGTCAGCACCAGCCAGGCCACCAGTTGGCTGGCATCGAGCACCTGCACGCAGACATCCTGGACCAACTCATGCTCCAACAGCCGCGCCTGGATTTCCCCCAGTTCGATGCGCAGGCCGCGGAGCTTGACCTGATGGTCGGTGCGCCCCAGGTACTCGATCACCCCATCGTCCCGGTAGCGTGCCAGATCGCCTGTGCGGTACATGCGTTGACCGGGGTTGAACGGGTCCGCCGGGAAACGCTCGGCGGTCAGGCCCGGGCGGCGGTGATAGCCGCGGGCCAGGCCGATGCCACTGAGGTACAGCTCGCCACGGGCGCCCACTGGTAAAGGCTGCAGGCTGTCGTCCAGTATGTAGCAGGCCAGGTTGTCGATCGGCTGGCCGATCGGCACGCTGTCGCGGCCCTCTTCCCGGCAGGTCCAGTGGGTAACGTCGATGGCCGCCTCCGTGGGGCCATATAGGTTGTACAGCCCGGTGTCAGGCAGCTTGTCGAAGACCTGGGCCTGGGTGTCGGCCAGCAGCGCTTCGCCGCTGCAGAACAGCCGGCGGACCGAGGTGCAACGCTCAACCTGCGGCTCCTGCAGGAACACCTGCAACATCGACGGCACGAAATGCAGGGTGGTGACTTGCTCACGCTCGATCAACTCGATCAGCCGCGCCGGGTCGCGGTGGTCGCCGGGGGCGGCGAGCACCAGGCGGGCGCCGACCATCAGCGGCCAGAAGAACTCCCAGACCGAAACGTCGAAGCTGAACGGCGTTTTCTGCAGTACCACATCACCGCTGTGCAAGGCATACGCCCTCTGCATCCAGCCAATACGGTTGATCAGCGCCCCGTGCCAGTTGCCGGCGCCCTTGGGCCGGCCGGTGGAACCAGAGGTGTAGAGCAGGTACATCAGCCCCTCGCCGTCCAGGCCGGCGATGGCCGGGCGCTGTGGGGTCCGCCCCTGCAGGGCCTCCAGTTGCAAGCACTTGACCCCATCGAAGGCGCCGAGTCGCTGCAGCACCGACGCCTGCCCCAGCAGCACGCGAATGCCGCTGTCCTCGGCCATGTAGGCCAGGCGCTCGGCCGGGTAGCCCGGGTCCAGCGGCACATACGCGGCGCCGGCCTTGAGCACCGCCAGCAGGCTGACCACCAGTTCCAGGCTGCGCTCGGCGCAAACCCCGACCAAGGTCTGTGTCCCGACGCCGGCATCGATCAATTGCCAGGCCAGGTGGTTGGCGCGTTCGTCGAGCTGGCGGTAACTCAGGCGCTGGCCCTCGAAGACAACAGCGATGGCATCCGGCGTGCGCTCGACCTGGGCCTCGATGATGGCGTGCAGCGGTTGTTGCACGGGGTAGTCATGGCCGGTGCGGTTGAAGTCCGCCAGCACGTGCTGGTGCTGGACCGCTGGCAAGACCCCGAGCTGGCCCAATGGCCGCTGCGGCAGCAAGGCGAGGGACTCGGCCAGGTGCACCCACTGCTGCAGCAACCCGGCGATGCTGGCCGGCGTGAAGCGCGCGCGCTCGTAGCTGGCGTGAATCTTCAAAGTCTGGCCCTGATGGACCAGCAGGGTCAGCGGATAGCTGGTGCGCTCCTCGTTGATCAGCCCGTCGAAGGCCAGGCCGTGCGGGGCCTTCTCCTGCAGAGCCTGGGATACCGGGTAGTTCTCGAACACCAGCAAGGTATCGAACAGGGCCATGCCATTGCTGCCGGCCCAGCGCTGTATATCCGCCAGGCGCGTGTGCTCCTGCTCGCGCAGGGCCAGGTTCAGGGCCTGGACCTGGCGCAACCAGTCGCTGCCAGTCTGCCTCGGGTCCGGGCTGCTGATCACCGGTAGGGTGTTGATGAACAGGCCGATCTGCTGTTCGATGCCGTCCAGCTCCGCCGGGCGGCCGGACACGGTGGCGCCGAAGGCCACGCAATCCTGGCCGCTCAAGCGCTGCAACAGCACGGCCCAGGCGCCCTGGAGCAGGCTGTTGAAGGTCACTTTCATGTCCCGGGCAGCCTGGGCCAGCCGGGTACAACGGGCCTCGTCGAGCAGTTCGAAGGCATCGCCATAACCCTCCGCGGCTTCGAGCAGCGGCGGTTGCAACTGGGCCAGCAGGGTCGGTTCGGCCAGTGGTGCCAGCTGGGCTTTCCAGAAGCCCTCGCTGGCCTGCGGATCCTGACGCTTCAGCCAGTCGATGTAGTCGCGGTAGCGCCCGGCACCGGCCGTAAGGGCCTTGCCGCTGTAGCGCTGCAGCACTTCGCCGAGCAGTTGGGAGTTGCTCCAGCCATCCATCAGGATGTGGTGGACGGTGTAGATCAGGTGGTGCCGGCCCGGGGCCGTGGCGACCAGGGCCAGGCGCAGCAGCGGCGGCCGCTGCAGGTCGAAACCTTGAGCTCGTTGGTCCAGGGCCAGCGCCTCCAGGGCGCCTGGCAGGTCCTCGCGACCCTGCCAGTCAAGCACCTGCAACGGCAGCGGCAGCGGCTTGCAGACCACCTGCAGCGGCTCGGCCAGGTCGTTCTGCCAGATGAACCCGGTACGCAGAATGGCATGGCCGTCCAGGGCCGCCTGCCAACTGTCGACGAAACGCTGCAGATCCAGGCCGCTGACATCCATGCGCAGCTGGTTGACGTACTGGGCGCGCTGCTGCTCGTACAGCGAGTGGAACAGCATGCCATGCTGCATCGGCGCCAGCTCGTAGATATCTTCGATGTCCCGGGCCGCGACCGGGAGTTGATCCAGTTGTGCCTGTGTCAGTTGCAGAGCGGGGAAGTCGGAGGGCGTCAACCCTTGGTGTTCGACCTGGCAGCAATGCTGGACGATCTGTTGCAACTGGTCGATGAAGGCGTCGGCCAGGCGGCCGATGGCCTCGGGCTCGAACTGATGCCGGCTGAAGCTCCAGCCGAAGCTGAGCACGCCCTTGAACACCTGGCCGTTGAGGGTCAGCCAGTTGCTCAGGCCGGCTTGCTGGCTCTGATCGGCGCCACGGGCATGGGCACTGGCGCTGAACAGGTTGTCGCTGGCGTCCAGGCTGCTGTCGAACTGGCCCAGGTAGTTGAAGGTGACGCGCGGCAGTGGCCCGGCCAGGCGCTCGCGGGCCTCGTCGCTGCCCAGGTAGCGCAGGGCACCGAAGCCCAGGCCATTGTCCGGCAGACTGCGCAGTTGTTCCTTGACTTGCTTGATCGACTCGGCCAGGTCTGGGCCGGCGCTCAGGCGCAGCGGATAGACGCTGGTGAACCAGCCGACCGTGCGGGTCAGGTCGAGGTTACCACCAAGGTCTTCGCGGCCATGGCCTTCAAGCAGCACCGGCAACGCCGGCAACCCAAGTTCCTGAGCGAATGCCCGGACAAGGGCGGTCAGCAGCAAGTCATTGATGCGCGTGCGATAGGCCGCAGGCGCCTGTTGCAGCAGGCGCCGGGTGGTCTCGGCGTCCAGGGCAACCCCGAGCTTGCAGGCGTCCTGGTTAAGCCCGCTGGCGCCAGTGCGGGCCATCGGCAAGGCCGCGTCGACGTCCTGCAGTTGCGCGTGCCAGAACTCCAGCTGGCTGCTTGCGCGGCCACGGGCATAGTCCTGCAGATGCAGGGCCCAGGCCTGCACCGAGCTGGTTCGCGCCGGCAACGCCGGGGCCTGGCCCTGGCACAGGCGGGTGTAGGTGTTCTGCAGGTCTTCGAGCAGGATACGCCAGGAGACCCCGTCCACCACCAGATGATGGATAACCAGCAACAGGCGCTGGCCGCCATCGGCGCCCTGCCCCAGCAAGGCCCGCACCAATGGGCCCTGTTCGATGTCGAGGCTGCGCTGGGCCTGCTCACACAGTTCGAGCCACTGGGCCTCGTCGGCGAAGTCCCGGCACCAGAGCAACGGATTGTCCTCGGCAGTGTCACCCAGGCAGGCGTGCCAGCCGTCAACACCCTCGAGGAAGCGGCAGCGCAGGGCATCGTGATGAGCCAGCAGGGCTGCCAGGGCCTGGCGCAAGGGTTCGGACTCGACCCGCTGGGCCGGCTCCAGGACGATGGACTGGTTCCAGTGCTGGCGCTGGCTCATCGGCCGGGCGAAGAACAGTTGCTGGATCGGCAGCAGTTCCACGGCCCCCTCGGGTACTTCGGTGCCGACAGCAAGGTTCTGCTCGCTGAGCTGCGCAACCCGTGCCAGGGCTCGCACCGTCTGGTGCTGGAACAGGTCACGGGCACTGAAGTGCAGGCCGGCCTGACGGGCGCGGCTGACTACCTGGATGGTAACGATCGAGTCGCCGCCGAGTTCGAAGAAGTTGTCCTGCACGCCGACCCGGGGCAACCCCAGCACCGCCGCCCAAATCTGCGCCAACATTTGTTCGTGGGCGTTGGCCGGGGCTTCGTGGGCCTGCTGGCCAACGCTGGCATCGGCCTTGGGCAACGCTTTGCGGTCGAGCTTGCCGTTGGCGGTCAGGGGCCAGGAACCCAGGAATACGACGAAAGCCGGGACCATGTAGTCCGGCAGCTCGGCGCCCAGGGCGGCGCGCAGGGCCTCGCGCAACTCGCTCTGGCGCGCCTCGCTGTCGAGCACCCCTGCATCGGCGGCGATCACGTGGGCCACCAGTTGCTTGCCGCTGGCGCTTTCCTGAACAGAAGCTACCGCGTCGGCTACCCCTTCCAAGCGGTTCAACCGGGCTTCCACCTCGCCCAGTTCGATGCGGAAACCGCGGACCTTGACCTGATTGTCGGCACGCCCCAGGTACTCAAGGTTGCCATCATGCTCGCGCACCAGGTCGCCACTGCGGTACATCCGCGCCCCCGGCTCGCCGTAAGGGTCCGGCACAAAGCGCTCCGCAGTCAGGCCCGGGCGGTCGAGATAGCCACGGGCCAGGCCATGGCCGCCCAGATACAGCTCGCCGGCACAGTTGAGCGGCTTGGGCGCCAGGTAGTCGTCCAGCAGCATGGCGCTGCGCTCGCCGACACACTCACCAATCGGCGCGTAGGTCGCATCGCAGCGGTCATCGGCACCGGTCTTCCAGATCAACGGGGTGACCACTGCCTCGGTGGGACCATAGCCGTTGATCATGATCTGCGGCGCCAGCACCCGCTGGACCTTGTCGAAACCCGCCTTGGGCATCGCGTCGCCACCGTAGCAGCAGACCCGCAGGGCCGGCCTATTGCCGGCGCGCTCGACCTGCTCGGCCAGCGCCATCAGGTACACCGGCGGCAGTGCGACAACGCTGACGGCGTGGCGCTGCATCTCTTCGCAAAGCCGCTCCGGGCTCCACACCTCGTCGTCGCGCAGCAGCAGGCTGGCGCCGTGGATCAGCGCGGTGAGCCAGCGCTCGTGGGCGCCATCGAAGGCAAACGAGAGGAAATGCAGTTCGCAGTCGGTTGCGCGCATCTCGTAGACCTGACCGGTGGCCAGGCAGTGCATGGCCGCCGGCCCATGGTTGACTGCCACGCCCTTGGGCTGGCCGGTGGAACCGGAGGTGTAGATCACATAGGCGAGGTTGTGCACCGACAGCTCCACCACCGGCGCATCGCTGCGCAGAGCCCCCCCATGAGGCTGGTCCAGGCACAGGACCGGCAGCGCGGCGCTATCGAGCAGCCCGGTCTGGCTCAACACCAGGCTGGCGCGGCTGTCTGCAAGCATGTAGGCCAGGCGCTGGGGCGGGTAGTTCAGGTCCAGCGGCACATAGGCGCCACCGGCCTTGAGCACTGCCAGGTAGGCGACCAGGCTCAGCGAATGACGCGGCAAGGCCACCGCCACTCGAGTCTCTGGGCCAACACCGGCCTCGATCAGGCGCCAGGCCAGCTGGTTGGCCTCTACCTCCAGTTCGGCGAACGTCAGCCGCCGGTCACACGCGATCAGCGCGGTGGCATCGGGTTGCAGCTCGGCCTGACGGGCAATCAGTTCATGCACCAGGGCCGGCACCGTCAAGCGGCTGGCCAGCGCCCCAGCGGCGCGGGTCGGCTCCAGTTCCAGGGTGCAGAGCCGTGCACAGGGGTGCGCCAGCAGCGCGTCGAGCAGCGCCAGCCAGTGCCCGGCCACGCGCTCTATGGTGGCTGCCTCGAACAGGCTGGTCGCATAGGTGAAGGACGCACGCAGGCCAGCGGCATCCTCGACGGTGTTCAGGGTCAGGTCGAAGTGGGTATTGCCGTTGTCCCAGTCCAGGCTGCGCAATTGCAGGCCGGCCGCGCGCAGGTGCTCGGAGGCCTGTTCGGCAACGCCGGACTGGTGATTGAACATCACCTGGAACAGCGGGTTCAGGCTCAGGCTGCGTTCCGGGCGCACAGCATCGACCAGCTGTTCGAACGGCAGGTCCTGACAGCTCTGGGCCTGCACCACCGAATCGCGGACCTGGGCCAGCAGCCCCTGGACGCTGTCGAGGCCATCGAGGTCGGTGCGGATCACCTGGGTGTTGACGAAAAAACCCACCAGGTTTTCGGTTTCCAGGCGGTTGCGGTTGGCGGTGGGAATCCCGACGCGAATGTCCCCTGCCCCGCTGTAGCGGTGCAGCAGCAGGTTGAACGAGGCCAGCAGCAGCATGAACATCGTCACCTTTTCCTGGCGGGCCAAGGCCTGCAGGGCCGCCAGGCGCTCCGGGCCGAGCGCCAGCTTGAAGGTGGCCCCCGCCGCATCGCGCACGGCTGGGCGCGGGTGATCCAGGGGCAGCTCCAGGGCGGGCTGTTCACCGCCCAGGCGCTCGCGCCAGTAGACCAGCTGCCGGCGGTATTCCTCGGTCTGCTCCGGTTCGCGCTGCCACAGTGCGTAGTCGGCGTACTGGATCGGCATCGCCGGCAGCGCCAGTGGCTGGCCGTTGCGCTGGGCGCTGTAGGCCTGCAACAGCTCACCGACCAGCAGCGGAATCGACCAGCCATCGGCGACGATGTGGTGCAGGGTCAGGGTCAGCACATGCCGCTCAGCGCCACAGTGCAACACCCGTACCCGCAGTAGCGGGCCGCGTTCCAGGTCGAAGGGCCGGTGCAGTTCATGCTCCACACGCTGACGGATCCGCGCCTCGCTGGCGCCCGTGCAATCCTCGACCTCCAGGGCCACTGGCGCGGGCTCCTCGATCACCTGCAGCAACGCCTCGTCAGCCTGCTCGAAGCGGGTGCGCAGCACCTCATGGCGCTCGGCCAGGCTGTCGAAGGCCCGCTGCAGGGCCATCAGGTCCAGTTCGCCTGACACCTGGAACGCCATCGGCAGGTTATACGCCGAACTGTCGCGGTCCATCTGCCAGATGAACCACTGGCGCTGCTGCGCATAGGACAACGGCACCCGCCGCTGCCCGGCAGGGCGCGGCGCGATGCGCCCGGCGGTGACCACCTGTTGGCCAGCGGCGGCCACGAAGGCGGCCAGGTCCGGCGTGTCGAACAGGCTGTGTAACCCCAGGTCCAGGCCTAGTTGCTGGCGCAGCCGAGCGATCACCGAGATCGCCAGCAGCGAATGCCCGCCCAGTTCGAAGAAGTTGTCGTCGAGCCCGACCCGCTCGACCTTGAGCACCTCGGCCCAGACCTGCGCCACTTGCTGCTCAAGCGGGCCCTGGGGTGCCCGGTAGGCCTTGTGGGTGCCTTGCAGGTCAGGCGCCGGCAGGGCCTGGCGGTCGAGCTTGCCGTTGCTGGTCAGCGGCAGTTGTGCCAGCCACACTAGCGCCGCCGGCTGCATGTAGTCCGGCAGTTGCCCCGCCAGGCCTTGGCGCAACTGCTCACTCAGGGCCTGAGCACGGAAAGGATCATCGAGCAGGCTGTTGTCCACCGGCACGCCATAGGCCACCAGTCGCGGCCCCGACGGGCTCGGCCAGGCCACGACACAGAGGTCACGAACCTGACCGCTCTGGTGCAGACGCGCCGCCACTTCTTCTGGTTCCACCCGGAAGCCGCGGATCTTGATCTGCTGGTCGGCGCGGCCAAGGTAGCGCAAGCTGCCATCGGCCTGGCACAGCGCCAGGTCACCGCTGCGGTACATGCGTGCACCCGCCTCGGTGGCGAACGGGTCGGGCACGAAGCGCTCGGCCGTCAGCCCCGGTTGGTTCAGGTAACCCCTTGCCAGGCCGCTCCCCCCGATATACAGCTCGCCCTGGGCGCCGGCGGGCATCGCCAGCAGCCAGGGCGAAGCCACCTGCACGTGGCTGCCGGCCAAGGCACGGCCCAGCAGCACCGGCTGGCCTGCCGCCAGTTCGGCGGTGAGCACCCCCACCGTTGTTTCGGTGGGGCCGTAGTGGTTGATCACCGTCAACCGTGGCGCAACCCTGGCCAGCGTGCCTAGCAAGGCCTCAGAGGCGCTCTCGCCACCCAGTATCACGCAACGCCGTGGCAGCACCGGCTGCTGGCCCTGGGCATTGACCAGGCTTTCCAGGTGCGACGGGACGATCTTCAGTCCGTCGATTTGCTCGCGGTCCAGATACTCGGCGAAACGCAGGGCGTCCACCGCCGTTTCGGCGGCCACCAGGTGCAGGGCCTTGCCTGCGCACAGGGCACCGAAGAACACGGTATGGCCAAGGTCCGCCGCCGGGGTCGAGACCATGGCCAGGCTGGCCATGCCGGCCAGCGGCAAGCGCGCCGAAACACCCTGGACATAGTTGCCCAGCGCGCCATGGGACACCCCCACGCCCTTTGGCAGGCCAGTGGTCCCGGAGGTGTAGATCACATAGGCCAGTTGCTCGGCCGCTACCACCACGTAGGGGCGTTTTGCGCTCGGCCGCTCGACCTCGCGCAACTCCAGCCGCCCTACCCCGTCAGGCAAAGGGCCGTCGAAACCGGGCTCGACCAGGGCCCGGCGCACGCCCGCATCGTTCAAGCGAAACGCCAGGCGCTCGGGGTTTTCCTGCGGGTCCAGCGGCACATAGGCACCCCCGGCCTTGAGCACTGCCAACACCCCCACCGCCAAGGCTACCGAACGGCTCGCGATTACCGCTACCCGCTCCTCGGCCTGCAGCCCCTCGACCAGCAGGCGTTGAGCCCAGTGGTTCGCCTGTTGCTCCAGCTGGCCGTAGCTCAGCCGCCGGCCCTGGGCCACCAGTGCCAAGGCCTCGGGGTCACGGTCGACCTGCGCTTCGATCAGTCGATGCACCTGCGGCGCGGCCTGCCGGGCTTCCAGCCGTTGTGGCGGCTGCACAGGCTGCAGTGGCAGCTCGCAGAGGGCGGCCTTAGGGTTGGCCCAAAGCCCATGCAGCAGGCCCGCCCAATCGCTGGCCAGGCGCTCGATGGTGGCTCGCTGGAACAGGTCGGTGGCGTAGAGCAAGGAGGCGCTCAGGCCCTGGGCCTGCTCCTGGGTTTCCAGGGTCAGGTCGAACTTGACCGTTTCGCTGGTGAGTTCCAGGGGCGTCAGGCTCAAGCCGGGCAGCGCCAGCGACGGGCCTTGGCGGCCCTGATGGTTGTAGCTGACCTGGAACAGCGGGCTGTGGCCGGCGCTGCGCTGGGGTTGCAGGGCTTCGACCAGCTGCTCGAACGGCAGGTCTTGATGGCTCTGGGCCTCGGCCACGCTGGCACGCACTTGCTCGAGCAGGTCCAGGAAACTCATCTGTGGTGTGAGTTGCGCCTGCAGCACCTGAGTGTTGACGAAGAAGCCGATCAGGCCTTGGGTTTCCTGGCGGTGACGGTTGGCGATCGGTACACCGACCCGTACCTGGTCCTGGCCGCTGTAGCGCTGCAACAGAGCCTGGAACGACGCCAGCAGGACCATGAACACGCTCGCCCCTTGCTCACGGGCGAGCTGCTGCAAGCCCTGGCCCAACGCTGCCGGCAACCGCACCTTGACCCGTTCGCCGCGGTGACTGGCGCGCAGTGGGCGCGGGTGGTCCAGGGGCAGTTGCAGCGGGCCTGGGTCCATACCCAACCGCTCGCGCCAATACTTCAACTGGCGCTCACGCTCGCCGGCCTCCATCCAGCAGCGCTGCCAGATCGCGTAGTCGCCGTACTGGATCGGCAGGGCCGCCAGCGCCGGAACCTGGCCTGCAAGGTGAGCAGCGTAGAGGCTCAGCCACTCCTGGACCATCACCTGCATGGAAGCGGCATCGGAAATGATATGGTGCTGTACCAGCACCAGCACATGCTCACAGGCACTGCGGCGCAGCAGCAGGCCGCGCAACAGCTGGCCCTGGTCCAGCTCGAAGGGCTGGCGTGCCCACTGGCCGACAAAGGCATCCAGCTCGGTATCCGAACCGTTCCAAGGCTGCTGTTCGATGCTGATCTTCGCCTTCGCGTCGACCTGCGCGAACACCTGGCCGTTGTCCTCGACGAAGCGGGTACGCAGGCCCTCGTGACGCGCCACCAAGGCATCCAGGCTGGCCTGCAGCGCTGCGCCGTCCAGCTCGCCATCGAGGCTCAGGGCAGTACGGATGTGATAGGCCGGGCTAAGCGGGTCCAGGCGCCAGAGGAACCACAGGCGTTCCTGGGCATAGGACAGGGGCACGGCCTCGAACGCGTGGCGCACCACGGGAATGGGGAACTGCGACAGGTTCATGCCCTTGGCCTGGAGCCTTTCGAAGAACACTCGGCGCTGCTGCATGGGCAGCCGAATGAACCGCTGTACTAGTTCCACATTCTGGTCAGAAAGCATGGAAAAACGCCCCTCCTCAAATCCGTATTGGCGCCGACGCGGCGGGCCTGGCTGGCTGGCGCACGTCAGAATGTACTTGGGAGAACGAGCAAGGCCGCCGGGGATTTAGCCAATCCGCCGGCGGCCTTCGAGGGGGTGGGAATTGCGCCCGGAACCAGCCCGGAATCAGCTGGTTTCCAGGTCGCTGAGCAGGTCCTCCAGCTCGTCCAGATCGGCTCGGCTGCCGGGCAGGCAGGCAGCCACCCCTTCGGCATAGGCGGCCAGATCCCTGGCCTGGAACAACGCCGAAAGCGGCAGGTCCAGCCCCAGTTGTGCCTGTACCTGGGCACTGACCCGAGTGGCCAGCAAGGAGTGCCCGCCGAGCTCGAAGAAGTTGTCGTCCAGGCCCACCCGCTCCAGCCCCAGTACCTGAGACCAGACAGCCGCCAGCTGGCACTCCAGCTCGCTGGCGGGCGCCCGGTAGCGGCGCGCCCCGGCGTCCAGTTCCGGCGCGGGCAAGGCCTTGCGGTCGAGCTTGCCATTGGGTGTCTGCGGCAGCCTGTCGAGCAGCACCCACTGGCTTGGGAGCATGTATTCGGGCAAGGTCTGCTGCAGGTGCTGCCGTATCTGCTGGAACAATGCCAGACGCTGCTCGCCGGCGGCCTGCAACCAGGCCGGGTCGCGAGGCACCAGGTAGGCCACCAGTTGCTTGCCGGTGGGCGTGTCGACGGCCAGCAGGGTTGACTCGGCCAACACTGGCAGGGCCACCAGGCGGCTCTCGATCTCGCCCAGCTCTATGCGGAAGCCGCGAATCTTAACCTGGTGATCCAGGCGCCCGAGGTACTCCAGCACGCCTTCGGCATTGCGCCGGACCTGATCGCCGGTGCGGTACACGCGCTGCCCGGGTTGAGCCGAGAACGGATCGGGCACGAACTTCTCGGCGGTCAGCGCCGCACGCCCCAGATAGCCCCGGGACAACCCGGCACCGCCCAGGTACAGCTCGCCTGGCCAGCCGGCCTGCACCACCTGGCCGGCCTGGTCGAGGATATAGCCGACGGTATTGTCGATCGGCGTCCCGATATTGGCTTGGCCCCCAGCCTGGCGCAGGGTGCAGGTGGAATAGGTGGTGTCCTCCGATGGCCCGTACAGGTCGAACACCCGCTCCACCCCGGGCAGCCGGTAGAGGTCCTCCACAAGGCCCTGGGCCAGGGGTTCCCCCGCCAGGTTGATTACCCGCACCGAGGCGGGAATCTGCCCGGCCTCGCACAGGGCGCGGATCGCCGAGGGTACTGTGTTGACCAGCCGCACCCGCTCACGTGCCGGCAGTTGCGGCAGGTGCAGGGCGTTGTCGGCCAGCACCAAGGAGCCGCCCAGGGCCAAGGTCACGAATAGCTCCCAGGCCGACAGGTCGAAACAGATCGAGGTGCTGGCCAGTACCCCTTGCAGGTCCTCATAGACGCCGGCACTCCAGCCGATCAGGGCACAAAGGTTGCGGTGCTCGATCATCACGCCCTTGGGACGGCCCGTGGAGCCTGAGGTGTAGATTACATAGGCCAGGCTCTCGGGGCCGGCAGCCGCCGGCAGGTTGTCGACATCCAGGTGGCTGACCTCCAGGCGTTCAAGCGCCAGCACCTCCAGGCCCGCTTGCAGCGCCAGGCTATCGACCACGTGCTGACTGGTCAGCAGCAGCCCCGCCTGACTGTCTTCGAGCATGTAGGCCAGGCGCTCCTGGGGATAGGCCAGGTCCAGCGGAATATAGGCCGCGCCCAGCTTGAAGATCGCCAGCAGCGCGGCGACCAGGTCCGGGGTGCGCGGTAACGCCACCGCGACCTTGCTGCCGGCCCCCACGCCCCGGGCCTGCAGGCCCCGGGCCAGCTGGTTGCCCCGGGCATTGAGCTGGGCGTAGCTGCAGTGGCGGTCCTGGTACCACAGGGCCAGGGCCTCGGGGTTGGCCGCTGCCCGCTCTTCGATGAGCCCGTGAATGGTCGCCTGCTGACGCCAGCCCGCGGGCTGGGCGCGGTAGACGCTGGCCTCCAGGCCTGGCTCGCCCAACAGCAGCCACTCACCGATGGCCTGCCCTGGGCTGGCGAGCGCCGCGCGCAAGGCATTGAGCCAGTGCTCGGCCAGTTGCTCGATGCGAGCGCGGTCGAACAGGTCGAGGGCGAAGTTGAACGACGCCAGCACCCCATCGCTGCGCTCCAGGGTGTCTAGCGTCAGGTCGAACTGGGCGGTGCGCTCCGGCAGCGGCACTTCTTCAATACGCAGGCCCGTGGCGCTGCCACCGTCGACCCGGGCGCCAACATCGCGCAGATGGTTGTACATCACCTGGAACAACGGGTTGTGGTCCAGGCCACGCTCAGGCTGCAACTGCTCGACCACCTGATCGAAGGGCACGTCCTTGTTGGCCTGTGCTTGCAGGGCCTGTTCCTTGACCCGCGCCAGCAAGTCGTCGAACGAGCGCGCGTTGTCCAGCTCGATACGGTGCACCACGGAATTGACGAAGAAGCCGATCAGGCCTTCGAGCTCCAGGCGGTTGCGGTTGGTCATCGGTACGCCGATGTTGAGGCGCTCACGCCCGGCGTGGCGGCCGAGGACCACGGCGAAGGCGCCGAGGAACACATGGAAAAGGGTGGCGTTGGCCTGCACTGCGAGCTGGCGCAAGCCCTGCACCAGCTCGGCGGGCACCCGCACCTCGACGCGCTCGCCCCGATGGCTCTGGCGCGGCGGCCGCGGCCGGTCGGCAGGCAGGTCGAGCAACGCCAGGTCATCCTGCAGCAGCGCTTTCCAGTAATCCAACTGCTCGCGCACAGCCGGGCTGGCCAATTGCTCACGCTGCCAGGCAGCGTAGTCGGCGTAGTGCACCGCCAACGGCACCGGCTGCAGCGGCTGGCCGCTGACAACGGCGTTGTAACGCGCCAGGCACTCGCGCACCATCACCCCCATGGACCAGCCATCGGAGACGATATGGTGCAATACCAGCACCATCAGGGCTTGGTCGCCACCCTGACGCAGCAACGTGGCGCGGATCAGCGGGCCCCGGGCCAGGTCGAACGGTTCACGGACCAGCGCTTCGATCTGCTCGTGCAGGGCGCTCTCGTCGCGGGCTGCGGCCTGCTGCGCCAGCACCAGGTTCACACGGGGCAGTACCCGTTGCATGGGTACGCCGGCCTGCTCCTCGAACAGCGTGCGCAGGGTTTCGTGGCGGTCCACCAGGGCCTGCAAGGATTGCTCCAGGGCAGGCAAATCGAGCACCCCGCTCAAGCGCACCAACAAAGGCGTGTGGTAGGCACTGCTCTCGGGTTGCAGCTTCCAGAACAGCCATTGCCGATGCTGGGCGTGAGACAGCGGCAACGCCTGCTCGCGACTCAAACGCGGGATATCGGAAGCCGCCCGGCCCTGCTCGGCCAAGCCTTGCACGGCCACGCAGAAGCCTTCCAGGTCGGGGCTGTCGAACAGGCTGCGCAGGGGGATTTCCAGCCCCAACGCCCGTCGGGCCCGGGAAATGACCTGGGTGGCCAGCAAGGAATGCCCGCCCAGCTCGAAGAAACCATCGTCCAGGCCCACCTCGGTGCGCTCCAGCACCTCGGCCCAGATGTGCGCCAGGCATTGCTGCAAGGGCGTTTCAGCGGGCCGATAACGCACCGCGCCGGCATCCTGTTCGGGCAGGGGCAAGGCTTTGCTGTCTACCTTGCCATTGCCGGTCAACGGCAGGCAGGCCATTTCAATCACCTGTTCCGGCACCATGGCCTGAGGCAGGCAGGCGGCCAGGGCCTGGCGTACCCGCGCGCCAAAATCAGGCATAGTCGACGCAGGCACGGCCCAGGCCAGCAGCCGGCCTTCATGAACGCGGACACAGCCGCTGGCAACCTCCGCAAGGGCCAGCAGGCGACTGTTGACCTCGCCCAGCTCGACCCGGTACCCACGAATCTTCACCTGGCCATCGCCGCGCCCATCGAACCTCAATCCCGCTGCCCGACGGATGCGGTCGCCGCTGCGATAGAGGCGCTCGCCCTGGCCCTGGGGATCGGGTACGAAGCGTTCGGCGGTCAGCCCCGGCTGGCCCAGATACCCTCGAGCCAGGCAAGCGCCGCCGATGTAGAGTTCGCCATGGCCCTGCTCCGGTACCTGAGCCAGGCCGGCATCGAGCACCCGGGCGCAAGTGCCAGGCAGCGCCTGACCCAGCTCGACCACCGCATCGGCCGCGCTCAGGTTGGCGGTCAGCACCCCCACAGTGGTTTCGGTGGGGCCGTAGTGGTTGACCAATTCAAGGTTCGGCGCCATGGCCCGGACACTGGCCAGCAAGCCCTGCCCTGGCGCCTCGCCGCCGAGCACCAGGCAGCGGCGTGGCAGCACTTTTGCGCTGCCCTCGGCCCGTAGCAAGGCCTGCAGGTGGGACGGCACAATCTTCAGCAGGTCGACGGCCTGCTCGCTCAGGTAGGCAGCCATGGCGTCGGCATCGGTGGCCTGCTCCTTGCCCAGCAGGTGCAGGGTCTTGCCCTGGCACAGGGCGCTGAAGAATATCGTATGGCCAAGGTCCGCCGCCGGGGTGGAGACCATCGCCAGTTGCTCGACTTCAGCCAGCGGCAGTCGGCCGGCGATGCCCTCCAGGTAATTCACCAATGCGCCATGGGAAACCCCCACCCCCTTGGGCTGCCCGGTGCTGCCTGAGGTGTAGATGACATAGGCCAGTTGCGCCGGCCAACGGGCCGGCAGCGGCTGTAAGCGGGCGGTGGTCTCGCCAAGCGGCTGGTCCAGGGCCACCCGGGTGCAGCCCAGGTCGACATCGGCGTTGGCGATCAGCACCTTGACCCCGGCGCCACGCAGCAGCTCAAGCTGACGCTGACGGGGCAGCTCCGGGTCCAGGGGCAGGTAGGCCGCGCCGGCCTTGAGCACCGCCAGGATCGCTGCAACCATCTGCACCGAGCGGTCGGCCAGCACCGCCACCAGGGTTTCCGGACCAACGCCCAGGCCTTGCAGCTCGATGGCCAGGCGCTCGGCGCGCTTGGCCAGGGCCGAATAGCTCAGGGATTGCCCGGCGCTCACCACAGCCAGCCGCTGTGGCTGCCGGCGGGCCGCCTGATCGATGAGCTGGTCAACCATCACCTCGGCAAAGGCGCTCGATACCGTTGGCGCCTCGGCCGTCGCCAATGCCCAATCCCCCACCGGGCCAGGTGTGGCGGCGACCAGTTGCTCCAGCAATTGCCGCCAGTGGCCGGCCATCTGCTCAATGGTGGCAGGTTCGAACAGCTCGGCGGCATAGGTGAAGCGGGCCTGCAACTGGTCGCCGCGCTCATGGCTCTCCAGCATCAGTTCGCAGTGACAGGTACGCCGCTGCGCCGGCAGCGCTTCGAGCACCAGCCCGGTAGCAGTCTGCAGCCGGGTGACGTCGAGCACCTGGGCCTGGTGGTTGAACAGGGCCTGGAAGGGCTCGCCCTGGCGCTCATTGCCCATGGCACGCACCAAGGTCTCGAATGGCAGGTCCTGATGGGCCTGGGCCCCCAGAGCGGTGGCCTTGATCCGCGCCAGCAAGGCCCGACGGTCCAGCTCCGGGTCCAGCTCGGTCTGCAGCAGCTGGGTGTTGATGAAACAGCCGATCAGGCCTTCGACCTCGGCGCGGTTGCGGTTGGCCACCGGCACCGCAACACGGATCGAACGCTGGCCGCCATAACGCTGCAGCAGCAGTTTGTAGGCGGCTAGCAAGAGCATGAACAAGGTCACCTGCTCCTGCCCGGCAAGGGCCTTCAAGCGTGCCGTCAGCGTCGGATCGAGGTCGATTTCCAGGCGCGCCGCTTGCAGTTCTTCGCCAGCAGAGCGGGCTCGGCGCAGGGGCAGTCGCAGGGCACCATCGGTGTCACCCAAGTGTGCCAGCCAGTAATCCAGGTCGGCCTGGCGACCACCGGCTTCCAGCCACTGACGCTGCCACAGGGCAAAGTCCCGGTACTGGATGGGTAAGGCCGCAGGCTCGGCCCGGGCCACGCCACAGGCTCGCTCATACGCACCGATCAGCTCACTGATCAAAAGGTTCATCGACCAGCCGTCGGCGACGATATGGTGCAGCGTCAGCAGCAACACCTGCTCGTCGCTGCCCAGGCGCACCAGCGCAGCCCGCAGCAGCGGCGGCTGCGCCAGGTCGAAGGGGCTGTCGCCTTGCGCCTGGCTCAGGGCCGCCAGACGCGATTCACGCTCGGCGGGCTCGAGGGCGGACAGATCGAATGCCTGCATGCTCAATTCGGCTTTCGGCAGAACCTGTTGGTACACCCCCTGTTCATCCTCGAAGAAACCTGTACGCAGGCTTTCATGACGCTGCAACAGTTCATCGAAGGCCCGCAGCAACGCAGCCCGGTCGAGGGGGCCGAGCAGGCGCACGGCCATGGGTATATGGTAGGCGCTGCCGGTCGGCGCCAGTTGCCAGGCGAACCACATGCGCTGCTGGGCGTAGGAAAGCTCGGCACGCCCGGGCTCGCTGGCCCCCGAAGGGATCGGAAACACCGCGAAGTCGATGGCCTCCCGGCGCAGACCGTCAAGGAACATCCTGCGCTTTTCAAGAGGCAACCTGACAAAGCGGCTGGCGAGTTTCATGGCGTGTTCTGGGTTCATCGGCGATTTTCCGTCACGTGGGCGTGGAGCTGGGCTCGGTGGTCTCCAATGAACGGATCGTGGTCGGCGAAAATTAGCGGCTGCCACCCACGAGGCCCCCAGGCTGCGCGATTAAATTGCCGGGGGTGCAACTCGTCTTATCGTCATACCATCCTCCAGAAGGCGGCCCTCGCGATGCTCTCCACCCTGGCCAACACCCTGCGCAAGCGGGTCACTCAAGCGCTCCCCGGCAAACGCCCCAGCTACCGGATGTTCGATGTGCAGTTGAAGCGGCGGATCGCACTCAGCCCTTCGCTGACCCGCCTGGTGTTCGGCGGCCCGGACGTTGCCGAAATGACCACCCTGGCGCCGGACCAGCGCGTCAAGCTGCTGTTTCCCGCACCCGACGGCTCACTGCCCAACCTGAGCAACGATCTGCACTGGAAGACCGCACACAGCGCCTTGCCGCCAGACCAGCGCCCGCCAATGCGCACCTATACCATCCGCACCTTGCGCCGCGAAGCGCTGGAGGTGGATATCGACTTCGTACTGCATGGCGTCAACGGCCCTGCTTCAGCCTGGGCCACCCACGCGCAGGTGGGTGACAGCCTGCAGATGGTGGCGCCCAACCTGGCCTATGAGGGTGACAACGGCGGCTATGAATGGAAACCGCCGCAGGGGGTGCGCAACATTCTGCTGGTCGGTGACGAAACCGCGCTGCCGGCCATTGCCGGCATTCTTGAGCAACTGGCCGACGACCAGCCCGAGTTGGCCGTGCAAGCGTTCATCGAGGTACCGCTGGAGGCTGACTGCCTGCCTTTGCGCCATGGCAATGCTAGCCACATTCACTGGTTGCCCCGCGAGTTGCTCAATTGCCAGCATGGCCAGGCCATGCAGCAGGCGGTGCGCGAACTGGCCAGCCTGCCGCAGGGGCAAGCCGCGCCGCAGGTAAAGCTGGAAGCGGTGGATATCGACACGCGGATACTGTGGGAGCAGGCCAGTAGCGCCAACAGTGCGTTCCATGCCTGGGTGGCGGGGGAATCGGCGACAGTCATGGATATCCGCCGCTACCTGATCAAGGAACGCGGGCTGCAGCGCGAGTGCCTGACCTTGATGGGCTATTGGCGGGCCGGGCGGACCTTTGATTGAATGGAAATAACCGGGGGCGCCTTGCGCCCCTTTCGCCGGCAAGCCAGCTCCCACAGCAACAGCGCCGACCAGAAGGCTTACGCTGTAGCTGTGGGAGCTGGCTTGCCGGCGAAAGGGCCGCAAGGCGGCCCCCACCAGGGTTCAGACCGCCGCGATCATTGCCTCGGCAAAACGCTGCGCCACTTCATCGACCTGTTCGCCGCTGATGATCAGTGGCGGCAGGAAGCGCACCACCGCACCATGCCGCCCACCCAGCTCCAGGATCAGGCCGCGCTTGAGGCACTCACGCTGCACCTTGGCCGCCAGCTCGCGGTTGGCCAGCGGGTGACCCAATGCATCCGCATTGCCCTGTGGATCCACCAGTTCGACCCCAAGCATCAAGCCACGCCCGCGCACATCACCCAATTGCGGATATGCGCGCTGCAACTGCAGCAGGTGCTGGCGCAAGCGCTGCCCCATAGCCTCGGCGTGTTCGGCCAGGCGGTGCTCGACCAGGTAGTTGATTACCGCCGACCCCGCCGCCATGGCCATCTGGTTGCCACGGAAGGTGCCGGCATGTGCGCCCGGCTTCCAGGTATCCAGCCAGTCGCGGTACACCACCACCGCCAACGGCAGGCTGCCGCCAATGGCCTTGGACAAGGTGACCACGTCCGGCACGATGCCGGCATGCTCGAAAGCGAACATGCGCCCGGTGCGGGCAAAACCGCTCTGGATCTCGTCGATGATCAGCGCCACACCGGCCTGCTCGGTGATACGGCGCACACCCCTGAGCCATTCAATATCGGCCGGGATCACCCCCCCCTCGCCCTGCACCACCTCAAGGATCACCGCCGCCGGAAGTGGCACGCCGCTTTCTGGGTCGAGCAGCAAGTTTTCCAGGTAATGCAGGTTGGCCCTGACCCCCGCTTCGCCGCCCAAGCCAAAAGGGCAGCGGTAATCGTAGGGGTACGGCATGAACTGCACGCCGTTGCCGAGCAAGGCGCCCAGCGGCTGTTTCGGCCCGTTGCTGCCCATAAGGCTCAGCGCGCCCTGGCTCATGCCGTGGTAGGCGCCATGGAAGGCCAGCACCGTGCTGCGACCGGTAGCCGTGCGTACCAGCTTGAGCGCCGCCTCCACGGCATCGGTGCCGGTCGGGCCGCAGAACTGCACCTTGGCCTCGCGGCGCAGCGCCTCGGGCAGGATGCCGAACAGGTCCTGGACGAAGCGGTCCTTGACCGGCGTGGTCAGGTCCAGGGTGTGCAGGGGCAGCTCATCGGCCAGCACACGCTGGATGGCCTCGACCACCACCGGGTGGTTGTGGCCCAACGCGAGCGTACCGGCGCCGGCCAGGCAATCGATGAACTGGCGGCCTTCGACATCCTCCACATAGATGCCACGGGCGCGCTTGAGCGCCAGCGGAATGCGCCGCGGGTAGCTGCGGGCGTTGGACTCCTGCTGTTGCTGGCGTTGCAGCAGGGGTGATTCGGTAAACTCGTACAAAGGTTGCGACGCGCTGACCGGTGCAACCTGGGCAAGGCTGGAAGCGGTGGACATGGGTAAATCCTCGCAAGCAAGCGAATGGGCAGTTATCGCTTGGAAAACGCTTGAGTGCCGGGAGGATTTAGCGGTTGTTACTGGATTTTACTTTGCCTGCAGCGGCCTCTTCGCGGGTAAACCCGCTCCCACAGGAATCGCACCGCTCTGGAAGCCTGCGCAGTACCTGTGGGAGCGGGTTCACCCGCGAAGAGGCCCGCACAGACGATAAAGATCAATGCCCGGAGCGCGCCGGTACTTGCAAGAGCACCCGCAACCCATCACTACGGCTGTCAAAGCGCAGGCTACCGGCACAACGTTGCACGATCGCCTGGACAATCGCCAACCCCAACCCGCAGCCCCCGCTCTGCCCATTTCGCCAGAAGCGCTCGGTCAGGTGCTCAAGGTCGGCTTCGGCAATCCCAGGCCCGTGGTCGCGCACCATGAAGCCCACCTGGCCGTCGGCCATCTGCACCTCCAGCTCCACCGCCTCGTCGCCGCCATGGCGCAGTGCGTTGTCCAGCAGGTTGCGCAGCGCGGCCACCGCCAACGGTGCGGGCATGCCCAGATAGATCTGAGTGGCTGCTTCAGGCAGACGTAGCACGATACGACGGTTGTCACCCCCACCGGCGTCCTGCACTGCCTGGCGGGCCACCTGCTCGGCACTGCACTGCACACCATCTTCAAAGGACAGGCTGCCTTCTACCCGCGCCAGCATCAGCAACTGCTCCAGCGTGCGGTGCATGCGATCGGTGCCCTGCTCGGCATGCTCCAGCGCCTGCTCGCGCACCGCGCCATCGGTCATGCGTGCCACCTGCAGGTGGGTCTTGATCGCGGTCAGCGGGCTGCGCAGTTCGTGGGCGGCATCGTCGGTCAGGCGCCGCTCGCGCTCGATGGTCTGGGCAATGCGCAGGAACAGCTGGTTCTGGGTTTCCAGCAAGGGCTGCAACTCGCTGGGCATGCCCGCCACCTGCAACGGCTCGACACTGTCCGCTCGCCGTCGGCGCAAGGCGTCGCGCATGCGGTTGAGGGGTTCCAGGCCTTTACCCAGGCCGATCCACAACAGCCCCAGGCTGCCGAGCAAGGCCATCAGCACGGGTGCCGACGCCGCCAGCAGAATCGACTGGTTAAGCGCCTCGCGCTCCATGTGCCGGTCGGCAGTGGTGATGCGCACATCACCGTGGTTGTAGGTGAAGGTGCGCCACAGTGCATCGTCGATGGTCTGGTCACGGAAGCCGCTGCGCTCGTCGTCCATAGCGCCATCGTGCTTGTGGTTGCTGGCGAGGATCTCGCCACGCAGAGAACTGACCTGGCAGGCCATGCCGTCCGGCACACTGAACTGGTCGGCAGAGAAGTGCGCCTCTCCCCCCTTGGCGGTCAGCGGTTGCGGCAACTGGTCGATCAGCCCGGCGACCATACGCGCCGATGCCACCAGGCGCTGGTCGAGGGAAAACATCATCTGCTGGCGCAGGTCACGCAGCATCCACGCCGCGGCCAGCGCCCAGATGATCACGAAAGCGCTGCCCAGGATCAGGCTCAGGCGAACCCGCAGGCTCATGATGCAGCCTCTTCCGGTGCCTGCGCCGGGCCCAGCCGGTAACCCAGGCCACGCACAGTCTCGACAATGCCGTTGCCAAGCTTGCGTCGCAGGTGGTGGATATGCACGTTCAGGGCGTTGCTTTCGACTTCGTCGCTGAAGCCGTACACGCAGTCTTTCAGTTGTTCGCCGGACAGCACCCGCCCGGGGTTCTGCAGCAGTGCCTGGAGCAAGGCCTGCTCACGGCGGGACAGGTCGACGGGCTGCCCGGCCAGGCTCGCCTCGCAGCTGCTGGGGTCATACCGCAACGGCCCGTGCTCGATCACATTCACCGCCCGCCCGGCCACCCGCCGCAGCAGGGTATGCAGGCGAGCGGCCAGTTCGCGCAGGTCGAACGGCTTGAGCAGGTAGTCGTCGGCGCCGGCCTGCAGGCCATCGACGCGGTCGGTGACGGCATCGCGGGCAGTGAGCACCAGCACTGGCAAGTCCACCCCCTGCTGGCGCAGGCGACGCAGCAGCTTGAGGCCGTCTTCGTCGGGCAGGCCGAGGTCGAGGATCATCACGTCGAACTGCGCGGCCTGCAGCATCGCCCGCGCATCGGCGGCATTGCCCACCCGGTCCACGGTCAGGCCCTGGGCGGTAAGGCCGGCGCAGATGCCGGCGGCGATCAGGTCGTCGTCCTCGCAGAGCAGAACGTGCATGGTGGGGCTCCCGGAGTGGTGTGGCTGGCATTGCACCTTGGGCGGATTAAGGGGGCATTATGGACCTTGTGGGGCGTTTGGTGTTTGCCTTGACACCTGCAGCGCCTGCGGGATCGAGCGCCGCCCGCGCGGCGCATCGCGAGCTGCGCTCGATCGGATAGGCGCTGAAAATGTTGTGGCGAACCATTAGGCCCTACATCAACCCCTGTGGCGTATCGACATCCAGCAAGACCCCGGCATCTCCCAGTTCGATTACCACACAACTGCCCCGGTTGGCCTGTACCACCGCCCGCGCCCCTTCATCGCCGGACAACTGCCCCAGTACAGGCCAGAAATCACGCCCGAAAATCACCGGATGCCCCTGCTGCCCCGCATGGCGTGGCAACACAATGGTCGAAGCCGAGGCCGCTGCGGCCAGCTGGTGCAGGGTTGCCGGCTCAATCCACGGCATGTCGCCCAGCAAAATCGCCACTGCCGGGGCCGAGCTGTCGAGCAAGGACCGAGCGCCGGCCGCCAGGCTGTGCCCCATGCCCGAGGCGGCGTCGGGGCTGACGATTACCCGGCAATCGCCTGGCAAGCCAAAATCCTCCCCCCGTTCACCCTCGCGCAACACCACACGCACGTCATCGAATACCGCCCGGGCCCGCTCCACGGTATGCGCCAGCAAGCTGCGGCCATCGGCCAGGGTCGCCCGGCGCTTGTCGGAACCGAAACGCATACCGCGCCCAGCCGCCAGCACCAGGGCGACCACGCTCACAGCGCCCCCCGCGCAATGCCGTTGCGCACCCGCAGGATATCGGCCAACACCGCCAGCGCGATCTCGGCCGGGGTCTTGCTGCCCAGGTTAAGGCCGATCGGGGCATGGATACGGCCCAATTCCCCTTCACCCAGGCCGCCGATGCGCTGCAAGCGCTCGCGGCGCTTGTCGGAGGTCACCCGGGAGCCCATCACACCGATATAGAACGCCTCGGTGCGCACCGCCTCGAGCATGGCCAGGTCATCGATCTTCGGGTCGTGGGTCAGCGCGACCACTGCCGTATCGGCATGGCAACCGCCATTGAAGATGAACTCCGACGGCAGCTCGCGGCGCACTTCGATGCCGTCCAGCCGCACGCCATCCAGCACTTCGTCCCGCGGATCGCAAAGGATGACTTCAAACCCCATGCCCCTGCCGAACTCGGCGCAAAAATGCGCCACGCTGGAATAGCCGGCCAGCAGCAGGCGCTGGGCGGCACCGACACGCAGGCGAACACGGGCGTTATCCCGCTCGACGCGTGGCCCCTGGCAATGGTCATCGGCCAGCTGGCGGGTACCGTCCGGCAGGCTCACTTCACGCAGCACCCGACGCTGGCCCAGCAGCGCGCTTTCCAGCTGACGCAGGTGCGCCTGCACCTCGCACTCGGCCGGCAGATTCTCCACCAGCACTTCAAGCACGCCGCCACACGGCAAGCGGATGCTCGAACGCGAATCACTGCCATCGCCGTAACGCACGATGGCAACCGGCTCCGGGAATTCACCCAGGGCCACGCGTTCGAGGAAATCGGCTTCGACACAGCCACCGGACAACGACCCCAGCCATTGGCCGCTGGCATTGACAGCCAGCAGCGAGCCCGGCGCGCGGGGCGCCGAGCCGTAGGTGGCAAGCACCGTGCACAACCACACCCGCTGACCGTTGCACGACCACTGCAAGGCCCGGCGAACCACCTGTAGATCGAGATGCTGCACGTTTACTCCGCCTTCAGCTCGGCGAGCTGCTGTACGTTCAGGTCACCGGGCAGTCCACCCCAGGCCTGGCGCAGGTAGTTGACCATATCCGTCACCTGCTGGTCATCAAGCTTGTCGGCAAAGCCCGGCATCGGCTGCATGCGCTCGAAGCCTGTGAACTGCTGCTCACGGATGCCTTCGAGGATGACCTTGACCAGGTTGCGCGAGTCACCCTGGCGCAGCACGGTGTTGCCCTGCATGGCCACGGCAATGTGCGGCTTGCCCTCGCCGTCGACACCATGGCAACCGGCGCAAACGTTGAGGTACTGCTGGTGGCCGCGCTTGGCGCTGTCGCTCATCTGCTCCAGGGCAACGGCCTGGATGGCCTTGGCCGGCGGTGGCTGGTCGCCCAGCAGGTAGGTGGCCATGGCCGCCAGGTCGGCATCTTCCAGGTGTTGGGTGCTGTGGTGCACCACCGGGAACATCTCGTTGAACATGCTGCCCTGGGCGCTGATGCCATGCTTGAGGAAGGTGGTCAGGTCTGGCTGGGTCCAGCCGCGCTCGGCCAGGTCCTGGGCCAGCAGGCTCGGCGCCAGGTAGCCGCCCAGCAGGCCGCCGGTCATGCGCTGGTCCTGCTGCAACGCGCCGATGGGGTTGCGCGGGGTATGGCATTCGCCACAATGGCCCATGACTTCAACCATGTACTGGCCACGCTGCCAGGCCGGGCTTTTGCCTTCGGTTGGCTGCAGCTGCACGCTCTTGCCATACAGCATGTTCCAGCCACTCAGGCCCATCCGCACATTGAACGGGAAGCGCAACGCGGTCTGCGGTGCCGGGCGGTTGATCGGCGGTATGGTCATCAGGTAGGCGAGGATCGCGTCCGAATCTTCACGCTTGATCAGGTGGTACGAGGTGTAAGGCATCGCCGGATACAGATTGGCGCCGTCCTTGCGCTTGCCCTGGGTGACTGCGGCGAAGAACTCGTCGGCGCTGTAGTTGCCGATGCCGTACTGCTTGTCCGGGGTAATGTTGCTGCCATAAATGGTACCGAACGGTGAATGGATCGGCAGGCCGCCGGCATACGGCGCGCCGCCTTCGGCGGTGTGGCAGGCCATGCAGTCGGCCGCGCGTGCCAGGTACTCACCGCGCTTGACCTGAGCCTCGTCGGCCGCTTGGGCAACCGAGCTGACCGCCAGGGCCATTGAACTGACGGCAAAGGCCAATGCCAGTGCGTTACGAACGAAGCCCATGCTCAACCCTCCTTGACCAGGCCAAGATCGTTGAGCACCTTGCGGGTGGCGTCGTAATAACGCACGTAGCCGGTGCAGCGGCAGATGTGGTGGCCGAGGCTGGCCTCGATGCGGTCTTCCACTTCGCTCTTCTTCAATGGCTGGCGCTGGGCGGTTTCCACCAGCACGGTAGCGGCGTTGACGAAGCCCGGCGCGCAGTAGCTGCACTGGAAGGCGAACAGGTCGACGAACTTCTGCTGGATCGGGTTCAGCGTGAGGTTACCAGCCGCGTCCGGTTTGGCGTGGCCCTCGATGGTGCGTACCTTCTTGCCCTCAAAGTAGTGGGCGCCGGTGATGCAGGTGCGCACTTCTTCGCTGGTGCCGTCGGGGTTGTCGACGATCACCACACAGGCATGGCAGATGCCCTGGCCACAGCCCAGGCGCGAGCCGGTGAGGTTCTGGTGTTCGTGCAGGTAGTCGATCATCGCCAGGTCAGCGGGGACCTCGACCGGGCCGACCGGTTGACCGTTGAGGGTCAGTTGCAGTGGACGGTTAGCCATTGAGGGCCTCCTTGATACGGGCTGGAGTGATGGGAAGATCGCGCACGCGCTTGCCAATGGCATGGGCGACGGCATTGCCGATGGCCCCCACGACCGGGATCATCACCACTTCGGCAATGCCCTTGGACGGGTCGGTCGGTGACAGCGGCGGGAGGATTTCACTGGTCTGCTTCCACACCGCCACGTCACGCGCATGCGGCAGGCGGTAGCGGTTGAAGTTCCAGTCGCCCTCCCCGGGCCCGCCCTCGTACATCGGCATTTCTTCGGTCAGCGCGTGGCCGATGCCCATGGCGATACCGCCTTCGAGCTGGCCCTTGACCAGCTCCGGTACCAACACTCGGCCGCATTCGACCCAGCTGTGGTGGTTGAGCACCTGCACTTCATGGGTGCCCTTGTTCACCTTGACTTCAACAATGGTCGCCACCGGGCTGTAGTAGGTAACCATGGCATTGTTCAGCTGGGTGTCGGGGTAGGCAGCGTTCTGCCGGTCGAGCAGGTGGTAACCGTGGCTGCTCATCTGCGCCTTCTTGGCGCTCACCGCGCCATCGCCGTATTTCACCGCCACGGCGTCAAGCGGGAAGCGCTCGCGCACGCCGTCGATGACGAAGTCGGCCTCGGCCCAGCTCCAACGGTTGAAACCGTGCACGCTGGCGCCGGTGACCAGGCCCATGTCGTGGGCCTTCTGTGCCAGCTGGGCGAACGGGATCGGCTGCAGGCCGTTACCGGTCAGCTCGCCGTTGACCCACACCGCGTTCTCGCGGCGCACCACCAGCGGGTTGGCCTGGCCGCCATGAGGGCCCTGGCTCCAGATGGCCATGGCCGCCGGCCACAGGCCGTGGTTGAACAGCACGCGCGCCGCTTCGCGGGTGGCATGGCTGAAGTAGAAAGCCGAGTTGGTCGCCGACGATGGCGACGCCAGCTTGCCGACCCAGCGCGGGTTGCGCAGCGCGGCGTCCTGCTCGGGCTGGCTGATCAGGTACGGGTTGCCGCTGGTGCTCAGTTGCAGCTCTGGCCATTCGGTAACCGCCGTCCTCACCTCGTCAGCCGAGCGCCCCAGGAAGTCGCTGACCACCAGGGCCTGGGAGGTAGACATGCCGGTGCCCAACTCGGTGCCGATGTGGCGCAGGCTGATGCGGCCGTCGCGGCTGAACTCGATGCTGGCCATCGGTGCTTCGGAACCGGTGCCGAAGTCCTTCTGGCAAATCGCAAAGCCCACGCCGTACCAGTGGTCCTGGTCTTGCGCATCCATCTGCTGCTTGCGTGCGTCGCGGTTGCGCCACCAGTCGTGCACGGCGGCCTTGTCGAGAATCTCGTACAGACGCAGCGCGCCCGCCGGGACCGCGCCCTGGGTGTTCTTCATGCCCGATTTCAGCGCGTTGGCACGGCGCAGGTCGATGGCATCGACGCCCAGGCGGCCTGCGATTTCGTCCACCATCATCTCGGTGGCAGCCATGCTCTGCAAGGTGCCGTAGCCGCGCATGGAGCCGGCCTCGACACCGCGGGAATAGTAGGCGGTAACCGACAGGTCGTTCTGCGGCATGTAATAGATCGACTGCGCAGCAGTGGCGCCTACCGCGGCTACGGACGGGCTGTAGTTGATGCGCCCGCCGCCGTCGCAGCTCATGTCGGCGCGGAAGATCTTGAAGCTGTTGTCCTTCTTGTCCACGGCCAGCTGGTAGCGGATATCGAAGGCATGGCGCTTGATGCCGCTCTGGAACTGCTCGTAACGGTCATTGGCCAGGCGGATCGGCACGCCGGCGCCATACAGCGCAGCCACGGCGGCGTAGAAGACGAAGATGTTGTTGTCTTTCGAGCCGTAGCCCACGGTATAGCCCGGGTGCATGTTCAGCGTGTTCAGGGCGAAGCGCGACGGCTTGATCATGTGCACGCATTCCTGCGCCACTTCGAACGGGCACTGGGTGGCAACCACGAAGTGCAGCGTGCCGCTGGCCGGGTCGTACCAGCCGTTGCCGTTGTCCGGTTCCAGCGCGGCGGGTTCGATGGACGGCGTCTTGTAGCGCTCGTCGAACACCAGCCAGTCCTGGGGCGGGTTGTCCAGCTGCTCGGCCATGCGATTGGCGTAGAACAGCCCCTGCTCGGTGAGGTCCCCGTGCTGGTTGGGCTGCTTCGACCACACCGGCTTGCGGTTGAGAATGGTCGGGAACAGCATGGAATTCTTCAGGCTGGAGAACTCATCGTCGTCAAACGGCGTGGCACCGCCCACCCGCACGAAGCGAAAGCTGCCGTAAGGGTCGCGCTGGTACAGCGGCGCCTGGGCGCCGTAACGGATCGCCTTTTCGTTGAACTGCAGCTTGCGCTTGGCTTGGCGGAAGCGCTCGAAGTCGTGCCAGATCAAAATCGCCACCGGGTGGCCGATGAACATCGGCACCTTGCCGGGCGGCAGCAGCGGGTCGGGCGAATGGGCTTCCGGCCAGGCAATGCCGTCTTTCTCGAGATCGGCGGCGGTAACGATGCGGTCAGGCTGCAGCTCGGCACCGAGCAGGCTGAGGTCGTGACCGGCATAGATACGGTCGGCCTTGGTCGCCTTGAGCAGCAGCGCATGGCCCTGCTGCGTGGGCCAGCCGGGCATGTCCTTGGCGCGGATATCGCGGGCGAACACTTTGTCGCCGCACACCTTGGACAAGGCATCGTTACGGAAGCGCGCCTTGCCGTCATGGCTCATCCACTTCTGCGGCGAGGTGGTGACGCGTTCCTCCATCAGTGCGGCGAATGCCTGGCTGCCAAGTGGCGCCATGGTCACGCCGACACCAGCGATCAGGCCGCCTTGCAAGAAGGCGCGCCTGGAAATATCACGGTTGGACATGCTTGATCCTCTGGGCAGTTGGGGGCCTGCCCTATTTTTGATTCTAGTGCTAGCGGGAAAAGCTGACTTGTGCGTCAACTTTACAGGAATTGTGTAGGGATTGGCAAAGTCAAGCCGACAATATGTCGCTGTGTGTCTGGGAGGATGGGTGGGACTGGGGTGGGCTCACAGACCAAAACCAGCGTTAACCTTCATTTAATCAGCCCCAGCCAGCATGGCCCCATTCCTAGATCTGCCAAGGCGAAGACATGCGCGTCCTCCTGCTCTTCCTGACACTGCTTCTGGCCGGCCCGTTGCAGGCCAACCCGTTTGATGTAAAACCGGATTTCCTGCCGGTCGACCAGGCCTTTGTACTCACCCACGACCACCAGGCCGACGGCCAGATGCGCCTGTACTTCCAGATCAAGCAGGGCTACTACCTGTACCAGAAGCGGCTCAAGTTCGACGGCCTGCCTGCCGAGCAGCACCCGCAATTGCCGCCGGCGCTCAACCACAATGACGAATTCTTCGGTGACAGTGCGGTGTACCGCGATCAGCTCGAACTGCTGCTGCCAGCCAATGCCCAGGGCCAGTTGCGCCTGGGCTGGCAAGGCTGCGCCGACGCCGGCCTGTGCTATCCACCGCAGACTACGCTGATCGACCTGGGCGGCAGCGTGGCACCCGCCGCCGAGCAAGCCAGCGACCAGGCTCTGGCCAGTGGCCTGCAACAGGGCCACCTGGCCTGGAGCCTGTTGGCGTTCTTCGGCCTGGGGCTGCTGCTGGCCTTTACCCCCTGCTCGCTCCCGATGCTGCCGATCCTTGCCGGGCTGGTGCTGGGCAATGGCGCCAGCGCCCGACGCGGCTGGCTGCTGGCCGGGGTGTATGTGCTGAGCATGGCACTGGTGTACGCCGCCTTGGGGGTGGTGGCCGCACTGCTGGGTGCCAGCCTGCAGGCCTGGCTGCAGCAACCCTGGCTGCTGGGCAGCCTGGCGGGGCTGTTCGTGCTGCTGGCCCTGCCTATGTTTGGCGCCTTCGAACTGCAACTGCCCGCCGCCCTGCGCGACCGCCTTGACCGCGCCGGGCAAGGCACCCGGGGCGGCAACCTGTATGGCGCGGCGCTGCTCGGGGCGTTGTCCGGCCTGCTGCTGGGCCCATGCATGACCGCGCCGTTGGCCGGCGCCCTGCTGTACATCGCCCAGAGCGGCGACGTGCTGCAAGGGGCACTGGTGCTGTTCAGCCTGGGCCTGGGCATGGGCGTGCCGCTGTTGTTGCTGGTGACCCTGGGCAACCGTTACTTGCCGCGCCCAGGCGCCTGGATGGACCGGGTCAAGGGCGTGTTCGGTTTCGTGTTCCTGGCCATGGCCTTGTACACCGTGCGTAGCCTGTTGCCCGCCACGCTGCTGCTGGCACTGAGTGGCGGCTGGTTGATCGCCCTGGCCTGGGCCACCTGGCCAGCCCTGCAGCGCCTGCCAGCATTGCGCGCAGTACCGCTGCTGGGTGCCTTGTGGGGCAGCCTGTTGCTGGTCGGTGCCGCCGCCGGTGGCGATGACCTCTGGCAGCCGCTGCGCCCGTTCACCGGTGGGGGTACCGCGCCCGTTGCTGCCCAGCATGCCGAAGACAGCTTCGTCACGGTCAGCCGCCCTGAAGACCTGCAACGTGAACTGGATGCGGCCAAGGCCCGTGGCCAATGGGTGATGCTCGACTACTATGCCGACTGGTGCGTGTCGTGCAAGGTCATGGAAAAACAGGTGTTCGCCCGTGGCGACGTACAGGCCGGCCTGGCCGGCGTGCACCTGCTGCGCCTGGACGTCACCGCCGACACGCCGGCCAGCAAAGCCCTGCTGCAGCGCTACCAGGTACCCGGCCCGCCCAGCATCATCTGGATCGGCCCGGAAGGCGACGAACGCCGCCCGCGCCGTATTACCGGTGAAGTGGATGCCGCCGCGTTCCAGCAACACTGGGCCCAGACCAGGAGCCAAGGCTGATGTTGACCGTAACCCTCGGGCCACTGACCATGGCCCTCAACCACCTGCTGATGCTCACCGCCCTGGTAATCGCCAGCGTGGTCGGCTGGTGGGTCGCCCGGCGTGGCGGCGAAAGCCCGGAATCGGCGCTGTTCAACCTGTTCCTGATCGGCCTGCTGTGCGCCCGTGCCGGCTTCGTGCTGGCCTATTGGCCGATGTACCGTGATGAGCCGTTGCAAATGATCGACATCCGCGACGGCGGCTTCCTGCTCTGGTCGGGCCTTGCCGGCATCGTCCTCGGTGCGGTGTGGCAGGGCTGGCGTCAACCGGGCCTGCGCCGCCCGTTGGGCTGGGCATTGTTCAGTGGCGCGCTGTTCTGGGGCCTGGCCAGCTTCGGCGGCCACTTGTACAGCAAAGGCACCGAGCTGCCTGAACTGAGCCTGCGAAACGCTGGTGGCCAACCGGTGGCGCTGCACAGTTACCGCGGCAAGCCGCTGGTCATCAACATCTGGGCCACCTGGTGCCCACCGTGTCGGCGTGAGATGCCAGTGCTGCAACAGGCACAAAGCGATTACCCGCACGTGACCTTCCTGTTCGTCAACCAGGGCGAAACTCCGGAAAATGTCAGCACCTTCCTCGCCACCACCGGCCTGAGCCTGACCCACGTGCTGTTCGACGGCACCGGCCTGCTGGCCCAGCGTGTCGGTTCCATGGCCTTGCCCACCACCCTGTTCTACGACGCCAATGGGCGGCTGGTTGGCAGCCACCTGGGCGAGCTGTCCCGGGCCAGCCTGCGCCACGCCCTGGAACCTTTCGACCGGGCCATTGCGCCCGCCCCTGCCGCACAAGGAAACTGACATGCGATTGACTGCACTGCTGCCCCTGTCCCTGGCCCTGCTGGCCTCCCCTGCCCTGCAGGCCGAAGAACTGCCCAAGGCAGTTCAGCAGCTGCAAGCCAAGGGCGCCGTGATCAAGGGCAGCTTCGATGCGCCCAACGGCCTGCGCGGTTATGCCGCCGAGTATCAGAACAACGCCCTGGCCCTGTACCTGACCCCTGACGGCAAGCACGTGCTGGTCGGCAGCCTGTTCGACGAACAAGGCAAGGACCTTAGCGCCGAGCCGCTGGAAAAGCTGGTGTATGGGCCGATGAGCAAGGCCATCTGGGCGAAGCTGGAGAAAACCGCCTGGATCGCCGACGGCAAGGCCGATGCGCCACGCAAGGTGTACCTGTTCAGCGACCCGAACTGCCCGTACTGCAACATGTTCTGGGAACAGGCGCGGCCGTGGGTGGAGTCGGGCAAAGTGCAGTTGCGCCATATCATGGTGGGCATCATCCGCGAGGACAGCCCAGGCAAGTCGGCGGCATTGCTGGCCGCCAAAGACCCGGCCAAAGCGCTGGAGCAACATGAAAAGGCCGGCAAAGCGAGCACGCTGAAGGCGCTCGCCACGGTGCCGGACGCGGTACAGCAGAAGCTGGCGGGGAACATGGCCTTGATGGAAGAAATGGGCTTGCAGGCAACCCCGGCTATCTTCTATCAGGATGAACAGGGCAACCTGCAGAGCCAGCAAGGGGCACCGCGGCCGGAGATGCTAGGGAAGATTCTCGGCAAACGCTGAATTATTAGGCGGTTGCACCGGCCTCATCGCCGGCAAGCCGGCGAATGGGGCGCAAAGCGCCCCCCGCTTTTCTAGTGTGGTGTTTCCGAAGTACCACTGAAAATCTGAACTAGGCTCTGTAGAAGCTCACTAACCAAGGGCATCGACATGGGTCGACCAGCAACCGTCATTACCCTTTCCGAAACCGAAAAGGCGGAACTGCTACGCCGGATCAAGCTTCGCAAAGGCGCTCAGGATGCTCGTCTGCGAGCGGAGATAATTCTTGCCTGCGCAGCAGGCGAGTCAGGTAATGACATCGCTCAGCGCTTGGGTACCAGTAAGGATGTGGTGTCGCGGTGGCGTCAGCGCTTCTCAAGCTTTCCACTGATCCATTGTTTGTCGACAAGGTGCACGACATCGTCGGGCTCTACTTGAACCCACCCGAACGAGCCCTGGTGCTGTGCGTTGATGAGAAAAGTCAGATCCAAGCGTTAAATCGCACGCAGCCAGGCTTACCGCTTTCCCCAGGTAACCCTGCAACCCGCACACATGACTACAAACGGCATGGAACGACCTCGCTGTTTGCTGCCCTGGATGTGGCTACCGGTGAGGTGATCGGCCGACTCAAACGCCAACATCGCAGCACTGAGTTCCTGGCTTTTCTGAGAGAAATCGATTCGTCAGTACCTGCCGATATGCCGATTCATCTGATTATGGATAACTATGCGACTCGCAAGACCGACAAGGTCAGGGCGTGGCTTGCGGCGCGACCGCGCTACCACATCCACTTCACACCTACCTCGGCATCCTGGCTGAATCTGGTTGAGCGGTTTTTCTCAACGTTAAGCGAGAAGTGGATCAAGCGGCAGGCACATGTCAGCGTTAAGGATCTGGAGGCGTCGATCGAGCACTACCTGGAAACCTACAACCAAAACCCGAAACCATTTCGGTGGCACAAGAAGGCCGAGGACATCCTTGCCTCAGTCGCTCGCGCGGCGCGAGCGCTGGGCAAATGATTTTCAGTGGTACTTCTGAAACACCACACTAGGCTCTGTACGAAATCCCGAAAAACCCAATCGTCGCCCCTCGAACGCTGAGATTTTGTAGAGTCCCCGCCATGAGCGGTAAGGAATTCTGTGATGGCAGAGCGTTATGAAGTCTCGGATGAGGCTTGGGATATGGTCTGCGATCTCTTCATCGAAACCCATGGTCGAGGGCGGCCTCGCTTCTCGCCTCGGCCGCCTCAGATAAAAGGCAACTGCCATCAAAATGGCGCCTCATAAGATCGAGGTCGCACCATTGCCCCCACACTCTGCTCCCGTACAGCAATCATCGGATAAGCCGACTGCCTGATAATAATCTGCATAGGGCCACTTTGATTAATAGCGGGAGTGAAGTCGATGTGTTCCCCAAGCTTGAGGCGATCCATATTTTGAGTATATACATGAAAACTTTGCAGCCCAGGCGCAGTGCTAAACATAGGCCATGATGATGGATCTACTGCCATATAAAAACCAGCGCCTGATTCTTGGCCGCCACTCCTCCTAGTTAAAAACGCTGGATCAAGCCCTCTCAGCAAACTCTTCGCATCATCGCCCCTGCCACCATGGGAACCTATCCGATCCCACCCTTTTGGGGCTTGTCCCAGGGGGGGAGGGGAAACTGCAAGAGATGGGGCAGAATCCGATCTCGGCCTAGTATTCCAGCGCAAATTCTTATAACCCACAATATTTAAATTGAAGTATTCTGTATTGACTGCCACCCTTCTTTGCGAATTTGCCGAAAGCTTATGTACAGGTAATTTCGGCGTCCAGTTCGGCTTTGAGTTACGCCCATCTGGATCATGCAGATTTATTGGATCCCCCACGCAGTAGCAATAAAAATTTAATCCTCCCGCCCCGAACGGACTTAAAGAATCAGGGGAATAAAATCGCCTCAAAGACATATTAAACTGCCGACACCCATTTCCCAATAAATAGTTTTGGGTAACCGAGTCTGGCCGCTCTCCATTAAATCCGTTTACCGCCGTTTTCATTGAAGGCGAGCGCCAACCATATGGCGTGTAGGCGATCGGCCATGATGAGCAATCAGCACTAACGACACCCAACACCGACGACTGAGAATCAGTAACAAGCAATGAAGCGAAAAAATTTACACCGTCGCCATCTCGTTGCGCCAGCAGCTGACCATTGAACTGAAAAATTGAAACAAAGGACGCCGCCTGCTTCTCGCAAGCCAACCGATTACCGCAAAAAAACCGGTAAAGCCTGCCCGAAACCTGCTGCACTCTACCTATTACGGAATCTTTCACGGGGTTATTTGTGGCCATAGCGCAACTCTCCATTTGGCGATACTTACATATATATCGAGCTGCACGCAGTGAGAAAACTAGCAAAAATGATAGTTTTTGGTGCAGAAAAGGATGCCTGTTTTTCTATCGGCCACGTACCAGTTAGCCGTCCTCTATTCAGATCACAATCCCTCAAGCTCGGCCATCAGGTCACTGAGCCGGTCGACCTTTTCGTCATCCAGCGCACTGCCCTGCAGCCCGCGCACGTACTCAGCCAACTCCTCCACCGTGCTGCACTCGAACATCGCCCGCAGCGGCACGTTGAGCTGCAGCTGTTCCTGCACCCTCGAAGCGATCTGCGTGGCCAAAAGCGAATGCCCGCCCAGCTCGAAGAAGTTGTCGTGCACCCCTACCCGCTCGGCCTTGAGCACGTCGGCCCAGATGCCGACGAGCACCGTTTCCAGCTCGTCTCGCGGGGCCAGGTAGGCCTGGCTGTGCTGGGCGCCGATGTCGATGGCTGGCAGGACCTTGCGGTCGAGCTTGCCGTTGGCGTTGTGCGGCAGGCTGTCGAACCAACCCCAGTGCAGCGGCACCATGTACTCCGGCAACTCGGCACGCAGGCGCTGCTTGATCTGCTCCAGCAATGTGGCATCGGCGGCGACACCCTGGTGTGCCACCAGGTAACCGACCAGGTGCTTGCCATTGACGCCTTCCTGCACGCCCACCGCAGCATCACGAATCTCGGCCTGCTCGTGCAGGCGGGCTTCGATCTCGCCCAGTTCGATGCGGTAGCCGCGAATCTTCACCTGGTGGTCGATGCGCCCGACGTACTCCAACACACCGTCCGGGCGCTGGCGCGCCAGGTCACCGGTGCGGTACAGGCGCTCGCCCGCGGCACCATGGGGGTGTGGGATGAACGCCAGGGCAGTGCGCACCGGATCGCGGACATAGCCACGGCCCACGCCGGTACCCGCCACGCACAGCTCGCCCACCGCGCCCAGCGGCACCAGCGCCTGCTCTTCGCCGAACAGGTACAGGCGGTTGTTGTCGGTCGGCGTGCCGATCGGCAGGTAACTGCCTTGGGTCGATGCGGCATCGACGCGGAAGAACGCCACATCATCGGAGCATTCTGCCGGGCCGTAGGCGTTGACCAGGCCGATCTGCGGGTACCGCTGCAACCACTGCGCGGCCAGCTCAGGTGGCATGGCCTCGCCGGTCGGCAGCATCCAGCGCAGGCCGTCGAGGGCCTGGTGGTCGTTGGCCAGCATGCCCTGGATCAGCGACGGCACGCTTTCCAGCACGGTGATGCCGGAGGCTTGCACATGCGCCAGCAGGCCCTGCGGATCATGGGCGATGGCATTCGGCACGATCTCGACCTTGGCGCCGAACAGCGGCGCGGCAAGGAACTGCCACACCGAAATGTCGAAGCTCTGCGAAGCAGTCTGGGCAATGACGTCCTGATTGCTCAACGCCAGATACGGCACCTTGCTCAACTGGTTGTTGAGCATGCCGCGCTGCTCGACCATCACCCCTTTTGGCAGGCCGGTCGAGCCTGAGGTGTAGATCACATAGGCAAGGTTGTCCGGGCCACTGTGGATGCCCGGGTTGTGGCTGGCAACCTGGCTGGCCTGGGTGTCTTCCCACACCAGCAGTTGTGGCCGTACCGCAACGTCCAGCTCACCCAGCAACTGCCGGCCTTGCTCGGCACAGGCCGCGCTGCACACCAGCACCGGGGTACGGCTGAGCTGGATGATGCTTTGCAGGCGGGCGGCCGGCAGCCCCGGGTCCAGCGGCAGATAGCCGGCGCCCGCCTTGAAGCTGCCAACGATCATGCCCAGCAGCGGCAGCCCACGCTCGGCCAGCAGCGCCACCGGCTGGTCCACCTTTACGCCGGCCGAGATCAAGGCGTGGCCCAGGCGGTTGGCCGCCAGGTTCAGCCCGGCGTAGTCATAGGAGGCCTCCAGGCAGCGGGCCACAGTACGTTCAGGGTGCGCAGCCACCTGCGCTTCGAACTGCACGATGTAGCTCTGCTCCAGCGGATAAGCCCGCTCGGTGCGGTTGCAGTCTTCCAGCAGGAAGCGCTGTTCGTCTGCCCCCATCAGAGGCAGCGCGCTCACCTCCCCATCAAAGCCCTGCACCAGCGCCAGCAGCAGGCGCTTGAACTCGGCCAGCAGGCGCTCGACGGTCGGGTAATCAAAGTAACGCTGGTCAAACGACAGGTGCAGGCCCAGGTCATCACCCGGGTAGCACACCGCCGTCAACGGGAAGTTGGTGTGGGTACGGCCCGAGTCGGAGCTGGCGTTCAGGTGCTGGGCGTGGTCGAGCACGGCGGTTTCCACCGGCGCGTTCTCGAACACGAATAGGCTGTCGAACAGCGGCTGGCCCTTGGGCAGCTCGCTGCACTCCTGGATCGCCACCAGCGGCAGGTACTCGTACTCGCGCAGCTCCATGTTGCTTTGCAGCAGGCCCTGCAACCACTGGCGCACACTGCAACGCTCACCCGATACCGGCAACTGCACACGCAGGGCAACGCTGTTGATGAACAGGCCAACGGTGCGCTGCATCTGCGGCATGCTCACCGGGCGCCCGGCCACGGTCACGCCAAAGGCCACATCGCGGTCGCCACTGTAGCGCGCCAGCACCAGCGCCCAGGCCGCCTGGGCGAAGGTGTTGACGGTAAGCTGGTGAGCCTGGGCCAGTTCGCGCAGGCGCACGCCATCACTTACCTCCAGGCGGGTGTAGCAATCGCCGACGACCATGCCGCTACCGGCGTGGTCATGGCGCAGCGGGCGGTCGCTGGGGATGGCCGTGGCGCGCTCGAAGCCGGCCAGGTTGGCCTGCCACCAGGCGCGTGCGTCGTCCAGGCCCTGGCGCTGCAACCAGCCGATGTAATCGCGGTAACGCGGCGGCACCGGCAACTGGGCCTGACGGCCTTCGCCGAGTGCTTGGTAGACCTCGAAGAAGTCGTTCATCAGCAGCGAGCGGCACCAGGCATCGATCAGGATGTGGTGGTTGCTCATCATGAACCAGTAGCGCTCGTCGGCCACGCGTACCAGGCGCAGGTGGAACGGTGCTTCACTGAGCAGGGCAAACCCGACCTCGCGCTCCTGCTTGTGCAGGGCTTGCAGGCGCTGCTCCTGGGCGTCGTCAGCAAGGCCGCGCCAGTCCTGGTAGTCCACCGCGAGGTTGCCCGGTTTGTGGATGATCTGCAGCATCGCCTCGCCGCTGTTCCAGCTGAACGAGGCGCGCAACGCTTCGTGGCGCGCCACTACCGCCTGCCAGGCCTGGGCGAAACGTTCAGGGTCCAGGGCGCTGTTGATGCGGTAGCGGTCCTGCATGTAGTAGAGGCCGGTGCCCGGCTCCAGCAGGGTATGCAGCAACATGCCTTCCTGCATTGGCGTCAGCGGGTAAACGTCCTCGATCTGCGCAGCCGGTACCGGTAATGCGTCGATCTGCTCCTGGGTCAGGTGCGCCAGCGGGAAGTCCGACGGGGTGAAGCTGCCGTTGCCATCGGCCAGGCAATGCGCGACCAGCGCCAGCAACTCCTGGCGATAGGCCTCGGCCAGGCAGGCGATGGTCTGCGGGTCATAGCGCTCGGCGCTGAAGGTCCAGCGCAGTTGCAAGGCGCCGCCGTACACCTGGCCATCGACGCTCAGCCAGTTTGGCAGCGGTGCGTCGAGGTCATGCGCCAGACCGGCCGGTGCCTCCAGTAGCTGGAACAGCGCCGCACTGTCAAATTGCTGGTCGAACTGGCCCAGGTAGTTGAAGGTGATACGCGCCTGCGGCAAGGCCGCCATCTGCTCGCGCCCGGCCGTGTCGCCCAGGTAGCGCAGTACGCCGTAGCCCAGGCCCTTGTGCGGCACCTGTCGCAGTTGTTCCTTGATGCGTTTGATGGAACCGGCCCGCGCCGCGTCGTCCTCGCCCGGTAGCGGGCGCAGGCTCAGCGGATAGGCGTTGGTGAACCAGCCGACGCTGCGGGTCAGGTCCATGTCTTCGAACAGCCCGTCACGGCCGTGGCCTTCAAGCTGCACCAGCACTTCCTCATCGCCGCTCCAGCGGCTCAAGGCACGTGCCAGTGCGGTCAGCAGCAGGTCGTTGACCTGGGTGTGGTAGGCGGCCGGGGCCTGTTGCAGCAGTTGCCGGGTCTGCTCCACGTCCAGGCCGATGGCCAGTGTCTGGGCGTGGCGGTGCAGGTTGCCACCCTGGGGGTGATCGCACGGCAGTTCGCGGCGCACGCCGCCCAGCTGGCCTTGCCACCAGCCCAGTTCGTCGCGCAGCGAATCGCTGCCGGCGTAGCTGGCCAGGCGCGCGGACCAGTCGCCCATGCTGTGGGTCTTGGCCGGTAGCGGTTGGCCACGGTAAAGCGCCTGCAGGTCTTCCAGCAGCACCCGCCAGGACACGCCATCGACCACCAGGTGATGGATCGCCAGCAACAAACGCTGGCTGCCCTGCCCGTCACGCACCAGCAAGGCGCGCAGCAGCGGGCCTTGCTGCAGGTCGAGGCTGCGCTGCAGGTCGGTATACAGCGCCTGACAATCGGCAAAATCGGCCACGGTGGCGGTCCACAGCAATTGCCTCGCGTCAGGCTGGGCGTATTCGGCCTGCCAGCGGCCACGGGCCTCGTCGAAGCGCAGGCGCAGGCTGTCGTGGTGCTGCACCAGCGCAGCCAACGCCTGGCCAAGCGCGGCCTCATCCAATGGTTGGCGAGCTTCCAGCAGCACCGCCTGGTTCCAGTGCTGCGGCTGTGGCACTTCACTGTCGAAGAACCAGTGCTGGATCGGAGTCAGGCCGGTCTGGCCTTGGCGCAAGCCCTGCTCGATGCTGCTCGCGGCTTCGCTGTACCGAACCACGGCCGCCAGGGTCTGGATGGTCTGGTGCTGGAACAGGTCGCGCGGGGTGAATTGCAAGCCGGCCTGACGGGCCCGACTGACTACCTGGATCGACAGGATCGAGTCGCCGCCCAGTTCGAAGAAGTTATCCTGCACCCCTACCCGGGCAACGTTGAGCACGTCGCGCCAGATCTGCGCCAGTTGCGCTTCCACCTCGTTGCCGGGGGGCTGGTACTGTTGACGCGCCTGCTCCAGGTCTGGCAGTGGCAGCGCACGGCGGTCGAGCTTGCCGTTACCCATCAGCGGCAAGCTGTCGAGCAACACCAGATGCGCCGGCACCATGTAATCCGGCAGGTGCTGGCGGGCATCGGCCTTCACTGCTTCACGCAGCTGGCTTTGCGCCTCGCTGCCAGCCGTGGCCTGCTTGCACAACAGGTAACCCACCAGCTGCTTGCCGCCCGGTAGATCCAAGGCCAGCACCACGGCCTCGTCGACATCGGCATGCGCCTGCAAGCGGCTCTCGATCTCGCCCAGTTCGATGCGGAAACCGCGAATTTTCACCTGCTGGTCGGCACGGCCGACGTACTCGACCAGGCCGTCAGTGCCCAGGCGCACCAGGTCGCCCGTGCGATACAAGCGGCCCCCTTCGGCGCTGAACGGGTCAGCGACGAATCGCTCGGCGCTCAGGCCCGGCCGGTCGTGATACCCCTGAGCCAGCCCGGCGCCGCCGACATACAGCTCACCAATGCCACCTTGCGGCAACAGCGCCAGGTCTTCGTCGAGGATGTAGGCGGAGCGGCTACCGATGACATGGCCAATCGGCACACTGCCAAGGTCTGCAGGCAACACCTCTGGCGCCAGGCAGGCCAGCGGCATGACCACGGTTTCGGTCGGGCCGTAGGCGTTGAAGAACTGCTGCGGCGCAAAGGCCTGGCGAATACGCTGCAGGTGCTCGCCGGTCAGCGCTTCGCCACCGGTGATCACCAGGCGCACCGGCAGTTGCTCGCCCTGCCCGCCCAGGTATTGCGCCAGCTGGCTACCGTAGCTGGGGGTAAAGCCCAGGATGCTCACCTGCTGCTCGCGCACCAGCTGGCAGATGTCCTCGGCGCCCCACTGCCCCTGGGCGCGCAGCACCACACGGGCACCGCACAGCAACGGCACCCACAGGCGCTCGCTGGCAGCGTCGAAGTTGATCGAATAGAAATGCAGCTCGCAATCATCGCTGCGCATGCCGAACGCGGCGATGACCGCCTGGCAATGCATGGCGAACTCACCATGGCTGACCACCACGCCCTTGGGCTTGCCGGTGGAGCCGGAGGTGTAGATCAGGTACGCCTGATGCTGCGGCAGGTTGAGGTTGTCCAGCGGCGCATCGCTGTAGGCCGACAGGCTGGCGGCATCGTCCTCCAGGCTCCAGCGGGCCACGCCCTCGGGCAGCTCGCCCAGGGTTTGCAACAGCTCACGCTGGCTGAGCAGCAGGCCGATGCGGCTGTCTTCGATCATGTAGCGCAAGCGGTCGAGTGGGTACTCGGGGTCAAGCGGCACGTAGGCGCCGCCGGCCTTGAGGATGGCCAGCAGGCCGACGACCATTTCCAGCGAACGCTCCAGTGCCAGGCCCACGCGCACCTGCGGGCCGACGCCACGCTCACGCAGGGCACGGGCCAGGCGGTTGGCCTGCTGGTCGAGCTCGGCATAGCTCATGTGCTGGCCGGCGAAGGTCAGCGCGCCAGCCTGTGGCGTGCGGGCCGCCTGGGCGGCGAACAGGCCGTGCAGGGTCTGGTCGAGGTCGAAGTCCTGCTCCCCCTGCAACTGGCCCGCCAGCACCTGCTGTTCGGCGCTGCTCAGCATCGGCAGCTCGCACAGGCGCTGCTGCGGGTTGTCTAGCAGGCTGACCAGCAGCTGCTGCCAGTGCTCGGCCATGCGCGCTATGCGGGGTTCGTCGAACAGGTCGCGGCTGTAGGTCAGGCAGCAACCCAGGCGGCCGTCGAGGTCGGTGACCTCCAGGTACAGGTCGAACTTGGTGGCACTGGCGTCATTGAGCAGGTAATCCACCTGCATGCCGGCCAGTGTGCGGCTTTGCTGGAAAGCCCAGCGCTGCACGTTGCACATCACCTGGAACAGCGGGTTGTAAGCGCTACTGCGCGGCGGTTGCAACGCCTCCACCAACTGGTCGAACGGCAGGTCCTGGTGCGACTGGCCTTCGATGGCGGCCTGGCGCATCTGCTCCAGCAGTGCGTTGGCGGTCATCTGGCCATCCAGCTCGCAGCGCAGCACCTGGGTATTGAGAAATGCGCCAATCAGGCCTTCGCTTTCCGGGCGGATGCGGTTGGCCACCGGCGCGCCAATGCGCAGGTCACGCTGGCCGCTGTAGCGGTGCAGCAAGGCGGCCAGGGTGGCGGTCATGGTCATGAACAAGGTCAGGCCGCGCTGGCTGTTGAAGGCATGCACGCGGGCGACCAGCGCCGGGTCGAGTTCAAAGCGGTACAGCTCGCCGCGGTGGCTCTGTACTGCCGGGCGCGGGCGGTCGGCAGGCAACGCCAGCACCGGGTGCTCGCCACCCAGGCGGTCCTTCCAGTAGGCCAGTTGACGAGCGCCCTCGCCGCTTTCCAGCCATTGCCGTTGCCATACGCTGTAGTCCAGGTATTGCACCGGCAGCGGCGCCAGCGGCGACTCGCGGTCATCGACAAAGGCTTCGTACAGTTCGCCTAGCTCGCGGGCGAAAATGTCCATGGCCCAGCCTTCGGTGACGATGTGGTGCAGGGTGAGCACGAAGAAATGCTCGCGCTCGTCAGCCTTGACCAGGCAGGCGCGCAGCAGCGGGCCGCGCTCCAGGTCGAACGGCTGGTGCGCCTGGTCGTCGGCAAGTTGTTGCAGGTGTTGCTGGCGGGCATCGAGGGGCAAGGCACTGAAGTCCTGCCAGTCGAGGTGCAGGCCACTGTCTTCGGCCACGCACTGGTACGGCACCCCGTCGACGCTGGGGAAGGTGGTGCGCAAGGTTTCATGGCGCACGATCAACGCCTGCAGCGCACGCTCGAAAGCGTCCACATGCAGGGTGCCGCGCAGGCGTGCCATGCCGCCGACGTTGTACGCCGGGCTGTCCGGCTCCATTTGCCAGAGGAACCACATGCGCTGCTGCGAATACGACAGCGGCACCGCCTGACGCCGGTCGACGCGGGCGATTGCGCCTTGCAGGTTGCGCTCGCCGGCCGCGCGGATACGTGCAATCTCGGCACAGAAGGCGCCCAGTTCGCTGGCTTCGAACAGCGCCTTGAGCGGCAGCTCGACATCGCAGGCCTGGCGGCTGCGCGAGACGATCTGAGTGGCCAGCAGCGAGTGCCCGCCCAGGGCGAAGAAGTCATCCTGCAGGCCGACGCGCGGCAGGTTCAGCACCCCACGCCAGATGGCGGCGACCTGTTGCTGCAACTCGGTGTGGGGCTCGACATGTTCGCGTTGCTGCCACACCGGTGCCGGCAGTGCCTTGCGGTCGACCTTGCCGCTGGGGCCCAGCGGCAGCTGTGCCAACGGGATAAGCTGGGCCGGCACCATGTACGCGGGCAGTTGCTCAGCGAGCACGGCCAGGACTTCGGCTGGCTGTGCACTGCCACTGTAGTAACCCACCAGCTGCGCGCCAACGGCGTCCTTGTGAATCAGCACCAGCGCCTGTTCCACCCCCGGCTGTGCCAACAGGCAGGCCTGCACTTCTTCTGGCTCGACGCGGAAACCCCGCACCTTTACCTGCTGGTCGAGGCGACCGAGGTATTCCAGGGCCTCAAGCTGCACCTGCCAGCGGGCGCGGTCGCCGCTGCGGTACAGGCGCTCGCCATGGCCGTCGGCCTGGGGCACGAAGCGCTCGGCAGTGAGGCCGGGGCGGCCCAGATAGCCACGGGCCAGGCCCGCGCCACCGAGGTACAACTCGCCCGGTACCCCGGGGGCGGCCAGTTCAAGCTCATCGTCCAGCACACGGCACAGCACATTGCCCAGCGGGCGGCCGATGGGCGAGCGCTCGCCGTCCTCCGCCTGGCAGTGCCAATGGGTGACGTTGATGGCGGTTTCGGTCGGGCCATAGCGGTTGTGCAACTGCACCTGCGGCAACACTTGCAGCACCCGGTCACGCAGCGCCGCAGGCAATGCTTCGCCACCGGAGAACACCCGGCGCAGGCTGCTGCAGGCGCCCGCCTGCGGCTCCTGGGCAAACACCTGCAACAGCGGCGGCACGAAGTGCAGCGTGGTCACGCCATGGGCCTGTACCAGCGCGGCGATGCGCTGCGGGTCGCGGTGTTCGCCGGGGCCGGCGAGTACAAGCTTGCAGCCGGTTACCAGCGGCCAGAAGCATTCCCACACTGACACATCGAAGCTGATCGGCGCCTTTTGCATCAGCACATCGCTGTCATTCAGCGCGTAGGTGGCCTGCATCCACTGCAGGCGCTCGGCCAGCGCCGCATGGGTATTGCCCACGCCCTTGGGCTGGCCAGTGGAGCCGGAGGTGTAGATCACGTAGGCCAGGTTGTCGCCGTGCAGGTGCAGGCCGGGAGCCTGGCTGGGCCAGCTGTCCAGGTGCAACTGGTCAATGGCGATGGCGCTGACCCGGTCAAGCTGTGGCAGCTTGCCCAGCAGGCTGCTGTGGCTCAGCAGCAGGCCGGCGTTGCAGTCGGCGAGCATGTAGGCCAGGCGTTCGGCCGGGTAGTCGACGTCCAGCGGCACGTAGGCGCCGCCGGCCTTGAGGATGGCCAGCAGGCCAACCAGCAACTGTGGCGAACGCTCGATGGCAATGGCTACGCAGGTGTCGGGGCCGACGCCTTTGTCGCGCAGGTAATGGGCCAGGCGGTTGGCCTGCTGGTGCAGTTCGGCGTAGTCGAGGCTGCCGCCGTCCCAGGCCAGTGCAGTACGTTGAGGGGTCCGGCGGGCCTGTTCGTTGAGCTGTTCTACCAACAGGCTTGGCGGCGCGGCAGCCGGTGCGCGGCCCCAGCCCAACAGTTGCGCGCGGCCAGGCTCGTCGAGCAATTGCACTTCGCCCAGCGGCCGCTGCGGCGCGGCGCACACCTGTTCCAGCAGGGCCAGCAGGTGATGGGCCAGACGTTTGACGGTGCTGGCTTCGAACAGCTCTGCGGCATAGTCGAAGGCCAGGCTCAGGCGGCCCTGATGGTCTTCTTCACTGTGCAACTGCAGGTCGAACTTGGCTTCGCGGCTGTGCCACGGCAGCTCCTCCGCCAACAGCCCCGGCAGGCGGCGCAGGGCCGACAGGTCGCGTTGCTGGTGGTTGAACATGACCTGGAACAGGCCTTGCTCACGGGCTTCCGGCAGGGCTTCGACCAGTTGTTCGAACGGCAGGTCCTGGTTGGCCTGCGCCTCAAGGGTGGCCTGGCGCACCTGGGCCAGCAACTGCGCGAATGGCAAGCGGCCATCGAGCTGCGCGCACAGTACCTGGGTATTGATGAAGAAGCCGACCATGCCTTGGGCTTCCAGGCGCGGGCGGTTGGCATTGGGCACACCGACACGGATGTCGGCCTGGCCGCTGTAGCGGTGCAACAGCGCCTGCCAGCCGGCCAGCAGGACCATGAACAGGCTGGCCTGCTGTTCACGTGCCAGGCCCTTGAGGGCTTCGGCAAGCTTGGCAGGCACTTTGAGGTTGAACCGCGCAGCACCGTACCCGCGCTGGCTGGCGCGGGGGTGGTCGGTGCACAGGTCAAGCACCGCCAGTTCATCGCCCAACTGTGCCTTCCAGTACTGCAGCTGGCGCTCGGCTTCACCGGCGGCCAGCCATTGGCGCTGCCAGGTGCCGTAGTCAGCGTAACCCAGGGTAAGCGGCGCCAGGCTGGCCTCCAGGCCCTGGCAGCGGGCCGCGTAAAGCTTGGCGAATTCATCCAGCAGGATGTTCAGCGACCAACCGTCAGCGACGATATGGTGCAGGGTCACCCACAGCTGATGGTGTTCGTCGTCCAGGCGTGCCAAGGTCACCCGCAGCAACGGGCCCTGGGTCAGGTCGAACGGCTGACGGGCTTCGGCTTCACGCTCGGCGCTGACCTGCTCGGGGGTTTGGCCTTCGAGGCCCAGGCGGCGCAGGCTGAACGGCTGGTGCGGCAAGATGCGTTGCAGGGCCAGGCCGTTTTCTTCGCAGAATACGGTGCGCAGGGATTCGTGACGCACCACCAGCATCTGGAAGGCGGCTTCCAGGGCGCTTTCATCCAGCTCGCCGCGCAGTTGCAGGCCGGCCGGGATGTTGTAGGCGGCCGCTTGTGGCTGCAACTGCCACGTCAGCCACAAGCGGTTTTGCGCCAGCGACTGGGGCAAGGCCTGGGCGCGTTCCAGCGTTGCGATGGTGGCGGTGCCGGCTGCGCCTTCAGCGATGATCGAGGCCACGGCGTTACTGTAATCAGCCAGCACTGGCACTTCGAACAGGGTGCGCAGGCTCAGGTTGATGCCCAGCTCATCGGCCAGGCGTGCGGTGGCCTGGGTGGCGGCGATGGAGTTGCCGCCCAGCAGCAGGAAGTGGTCGTCTGCTGCAACCGCCTCCAGCTTGAGGATGTCGCGCCACACGGCGGCGATGCGTGTTTGCAGTTCATCGCCACCAGCCGCGCTTGCAGCGGCTTCGCTCACATCAGGGAAGCGGGCGTAGCAGTCCAGGCTGCCATCGTCCATGCGCAGGCGGCAGGCCGAGCGCTGCAGCTTGCCACTGGAGGTCTTGGGCAGCGCGCCCGGGTTCAGCAACAGGACCACAGCCGGGGCCTGGCGGCAGGCGTCGGCGATCACTTGGCGCAGGGTTTTGATCAGGTCCTGGGGCTTGATTGCCTTTTGCACATTGCGGCTGATCTCCACCGCCACGCCGATCCCCTCCTCGCCCCGCTGCTCGACGGCAAACACTGCCACCCGGCCCTTGCGCAGCACCTCGACCTCGCGTTCGAGGGTTTTTTCCAGGTCCTGCGGGTACAGGTTCTGGCCGCGCACGATCAGCATGTCTTTCAGGCGCCCGGTGACAAACACCTCACCGTCGCGCATGAAGCCCAGGTCACCGGTGCGCAGCCAGGTCTGGCCGTCCATCTCGACGAAGGTGCGGGCACTGGCTTCGGGGTTGCGCCAGTAACCCAGGGCGATGCTCGGGCCACCGGCCCAGATTTCGCCGACCTGGTTGTCGCCCAGCACCTGCAGGTGCTGCGGCTCGACGATACGTACCGCGTGACCGGGCTGCGGGTAGCCGCAGCTCATCAGCACGCTGCCGTTGCCCGGCTCGGCACGGTTGGCGGCGAAGGCTTCGGCGTCCAGTTCCAGCGCGGCGATGCCCTGGCCACGGCGGCTGCCGCTGACGAACAGGGTGGCTTCGGCCAGGCCGTAGCTGGCGAAGTAGCTCTGCGGTTCGAAGCCGCAGGCCCGGAACTTGTCGGCGAACGTCGCCAGGCTGTCCTGGCGGATCGGCTCGGAGCCGGAATAGGCCACGCGCCAGCGGCTCAGGTCGAGACCGGCCAACGAGGCCTCGCTGACCCGCTCGCTGCACAGGCGGTAGGCAAAGTCGGGGCCACCGCTGATGGTACCGCCATACTCGCTGATGGCCTGCAACCAGCGCTGCGGCCGGGCCAGGAAATAACCCGGCGACATCAGCACGCACGGCACGCCGCTGAAGATCGGCTGCAGCAGGCCGCCAATCAGGCCCATGTCGTGGTACAGCGGCAACCAGCTGACGATCACGTCGTCGGGGTTGAGGTCGATGCCGAAGCCCTGGCGGATCAACTGCTCGTTGGCCACCAGGTTGCCATGGCTGACCTGCACGCCCTTGGGCAGCGCAGTGGAGCCAGAGGTGTACTGCAGGAAGGCAATGTCATCACCTTGCAGCGCGGGCTCGCGCCAGTCCGCGGCCAGCACCGGGTCCAGGCCGTCCACCGCCAGCAGTTCAGGGCCGTTGTCCGCCGCCAGCGCTTCCAGGCCTTGCAGGCTGCCGTGCAACGCCGCGACCGTCAGCAGCAGGCGCGGCTCGGCATCGTCGATGATCGACAGCAAACGTTCCTGGTGATGCTGACGCGCAGACTCCGGCGGGTAAGCCGGCACCGCGATCACCCCGGCATACAGGCAACCGAAGAACGCCGCCACGTAGTCCGGACCACTGGGGAACAACAGCACCGCACGGTCGCCGAAGCCGGCACGGGCCTGCAAGGCGGCGGCGATGGTGCGTGCGCGCTGGTCGAGGTCCCGGTAGCTGAGCACGGCCTGCTCGCCGGGGGCGTCGGCCAGAAAGCGCAAGGCAATCTTGTCCGGGGTCTGCGCGGCGCGTTGCGCCAGTGCCTGGACCAGCGAGAGCGGGAGTTCGAAGGCGTCCGTCATGGGGTGTTCCTGCCAGTGTCTGTTGGGGCGTGCCGGCTGCTCCGCGAACGTGGGCGGACAGCGAGTGGCGACCGAGGATGTACACAGGAGAACGGATGGGCGGGGGCAGAAATTAGCGGGGATTACGCGGTGCCAGAAGGGGCCAAGGGTGAACCGTTTCACACTGCGGGCTTAGAACTGAAAGATACAGATACTAATTACGTTTCGTATTTGACAATCATTATCATTCTGAATAGCTTGTCGCACGTCGTAGGAAGCTTCCCAGCCTTGGGGGCCTCCTTTCCCCTCTGTGACAAGGTGATTTCCATGGCGGAACAACTATCCACAAGTAAGTGCGATTCACCATTACTGCAGGCCTTCGTCGACAATCGCAGCATCCTGGTCAAGATCGCCGCCCGCATCACCGGCTGCCGCTCGCGCGCCGAAGATGTGGTGCAGGATGCCTTTTTCCGGCTCAACGCCGCCCCGCAGATCACCTCGTCGTTCAAGGCGCAGCTCAGCTACCTGTTCCAGATTGTGCGCAACCTGGCGATTGACCACTACCGTAAGCAGGCGATGGAGCTGAAGTACTCCGGCAGCGAGGAGGAAGGCCTGAACGTGGTCCTCCAGAACGCCTCGCCCGAAGCGACCCACATCAACCTCGCCGCGCTGGACGACATTGCCGAGGCGCTGAACGAACTGCCGCAGCGTACCCGCTATGCGTTCGAGATGTACCGCCTGCATGGCGTACCGCAGAAGGACATTGCCAAGGAGCTGGGGGTGTCGCCGACACTGGTCAACTTCATGATCCGCGATGCGCTGGTGCATTGCCGCAAGACGGCCAATCGGCAGGCCTGAGGCTTCAGGTTCGCGCCGATAGGGCTGCTGCGCAGCCCATCGCCGGCAAGCCAGCTCCCACCTCGACCGCATCAACCTCAGGCCATGCGCTATCCCGTGTGGGAGCCGGCTTGCCGGCGATGGGCCGCAATGCGCCCCTTGGGACTCAAGCCAGCTTGCAGCGATCGAAAAACCGTTCCCGCCCCAGAATCATCAGCGCCGCACGCTTGTGTGGGAAGTCGAATTCCTTGTCGCAATGGAAGCACTGGTCGTGCATGTAGCCGATCATCTTGCCGTTGTCGGCACGTGGCTCAGCCACCACCCGCTGGGTACGCGGGTCATCCAGGAACAGGTAGTGCACCAGCGCCGATAGCCAGCTGGCCACCTTGTGCGGCCCGCGATGGTTCTCCTCCCCGACCAGCATGTGAATGCCGCGGTCGTAGTCATCGGCCGCGTAGAACGGCGCAATGCGATCTTCCTTGGCCCAGTACGCCTCGAAGTAGGCAAACGGCTCATCATCAAAGCAGCCGATCAGTGTCAGGGTATGCGGGTCGGCCTCCAGCTTGCCCAGGTACTCGCGGTGCTGCGCCAGCGTGCCGCCCTCCTGCCAGAACGCATCCACCCGCGGGTTGTTCTGCCAGCGGTTGAAACGCTCCAGGTCGTGCTCGATCTCCAGCGTGCGCAGCGACACCCAGCTACCCAGGCGCGCATCGAAGCGCCGGTACACCTCACCGCGGGGCTTGGGCGCGCGGCGCGGGTGACGCTTGCCGTTGCTGATCTGCATCTGCTGCGGGTACACCGAGGCCAGCGCATCACCCAGCCATGGTTGTGGCAGCTGCCAGAACAGCGCCCGCTCGCACAGGTACTGGCCAGCTTGCTCAGCCACCAGCAGCAAGCCACTGGCCAGTGCCTGGGGCTGTACCTCGGGCAAGTGCCAGACCAGGCGCTGGCAGCCGGTATCGCGGGAAAGCAGCCAGTAGCAGGCAGCCCACAAGGCTTGATAGGGGCGCTCAGCGCAGGCGCGCTCGAGGTGGACGTGCAAGGTAGCGCCCGCCTCCAGGCGCACCTGGATCAGTGGGCGGCCTTCGAGGGTGAGGCTTAGCCAGCTGTCACCCTCCTCGGCACTGAGGCTGCGCCAGCGTGGCGGTGACTGGGGCTGCGAAGCGGCATCAAACGGCATGGGCTGGACTCACGAAAATGAAGAAAAGGCTCACTGTTGAGAACGTTGCCGCAGTGCGTGAATTTAGTCTTGGGGGACCGAGACGGTAATGCGATAGGGCTCGAAGATCCGTGCCAGTTCACCGCTGTCACGCAGGTCACGCAGCAGGCCGGCAAACGACTGCTCGCCGATAGGGGCACCCGGGCGCAGCAAGGCGTAGTGGTGATAGACCTGGTCGATGCGTTGCGAAGGCACCAGCTGCGCCTTGCTGGCCGGGTTGCGCGCCAGGAAATCACTGAGGTAGGAGCGCGTGACCAGGGCGATATCGGCGCGGCCGGCCTGCACCATCAGCAGGTTGCTGTCGTGGGAGTAGGTCAGGGTCGCGTTGTAGGCTTCGCGCAGGTAGTCGGGGTCGGAGTTGAAGCGGGCGAACGCGTAGTGGTAGCCGTTGAACAATGCCAGGCGCTTGTCACTCAGGTCGTCGAAGTAATGCGGGTCGCTGCCATTGGCCTGGCGGGCAACGAACACTTCGGCATCCTCCAGGCCCATGTCGACGGTCTGGTGGGCAATCTGCTCCCAGCCCCATTGTGGGTTCTCGAAAATCGCCATGTCGGTGCGGCCTTGCTGGAAGTCACCAAAACGCCGCTGGATGGAAGTGGGCACCAGGACGAAGTGATAACCCTGCTGCAAGCGGTTGAGCGCGTCGACCAGTTGCGGCAACAGGCCGGTGTCGGCCCCCTGTTCAGGGCGCACCGTGTAGGGCGGGAAATGCGCCGCGCCAATCTTCACCTCGACGGCGTCGGCAGCCCATGCCGGCACCGCCAGCCAATAAACGGCCAGCAACATCAGGGTGGACAAGGCCTTGGGGCCGGGTGCTGGAGTCAAGACGGACGCTCATCACGGTTCATGCCTGGGTCCGCTTAAGCTAGGCGTTTTCCGGAAGCGGCACAACTGCTGGTGCGCGCTCTTTGTGACAAAGCAGGCGGCAATATGCCAGGGGGTGCCGTATGCGCGGAGTTTGGCTACGCTCTAGCAGGATCTGCAAGGGAGCCTGGTATGGGCCATTGGTTGGTGATCGACCTGGAAGCCACCACCGACGAGGGTGGGTGGCCGGTAACAGAAATGGAAGTCATTGAAATCGGCGCCAGCCTGGTTACCCGCGAAGGCCGCGAGGTCGACCACTTTCAGTGTTTCGTGCGGCCACGGCGGCGGCCACAGCTGACCCCTTTTTGCCGCGAACTGACGCACATAAGCCAGGCCGATGTGGACAGCGCTGCGCCGTTTCGCGATGTGTGGGCAAGCTTCGAGCGCTGGCTCGGGCCCCACCGTGAGCAGCTTCAGGCCTGGGTCAGCTGGGGCGACTACGACCGCCAGCAACTGCACCAGGAATGGCAGCTTCACGGGCTCGACAGCCTGCTACGGACCTTGCCGCACATCAATCTCAAGCAACGCTTTGCCAAGGCTCGCCACCTGCAGCGCCCCACAGGGCTGAACGGTGCACTGCACCTGGCCGGCATGCACTTTTGTGGGCAGCAGCACCGGGCCCTTGAAGATGCGCGCAACACGGCGCGGCTTTTACCGTTGACCCTGCCCGCCAGCAGCCCCTGAAAGCAGATGACGAGGCCTGTGGGCTTGGGCATACTGGCCAGCCCTTTTTCATCCCCCTTTTCAGGAGTCGCCCATGTTCCAGGTCAACGAGTACTTCAACGGCACCGTCAAGTCGATCGCATTCGCGGGCGAAGAAGGCCCGGCTACTGTCGGCGTCATGGCCCCGGGCGAATACGAGTTCGGCACTGCCAAGCGCGAGATCATGCACGTGGTATCGGGCGCGCTGACCGTGAAGCTGCCAGGCAGCGACAACTGGGAAACCTTCAATGCGGGCGACAAGTTCAATGTTGCCGCCAACAGCAAGTTCCAGCTGCAGGTGAAGGTGGATACCGCTTACCTGTGCGAGTACCGCGACTAAGCATCAGCCTGTGCCGGCCTCTTCGCGGGCATGCCCGCGAAGAATCCAGCACTAATCCTTCAGGAAATCAGCAACGCGTTCCGCCGCCGACTGCAGATGCTGCTCATGGCTGAACCCCGAGGCTTTCAACGGCTTCAGGTCATGGTCCCCCGCCACTAGCCAGCTCACTTCGATTGCCGGCGACAACGCATACCCCGCCACCGCCTCGCGGTTACCCAGCGCATCCCGTTCGCCCTGCACGATCAATGTCGGGGTTTTCAGCCCGGCCAGGTGCTCCACACGTGGCTTCTCGGGTTTACCCACCGCATAGAACGGATAGCCCAGGCACACCAGCGCATCCGCGTCCAGTTCGTCGGCCAACAGGCTCGCCATGCGCCCGCCCATGGACTTGCCACCCACAGCGAGCTTGCCCGCGACCAAAGGTCGCACCTGCCGGTATACCTCGCGCCAGCATTCCAGCAGCACTTTCTGCGGGTTCGGCGGCCGTTTGCCGCCGGTAACCCTGCGCTCGGCCATGTACGGGAACTCGAAGCGCACTACCGCCACCCCAAGCACCGCAAGCCTTTGCGCCATTTCGTCCATGAACCCGCTGTCCATCGGCGCACCTGCGCCGTGGGCCAGGATCAGGCAGCCCTTGTAGCCGTCGTTGCCCTGCGCCTGTGGAGGATCGCAGCGCAAGCCTGGGACATTTCCGACCTTCGCCCATTGATCCCCGTCAATACCGGCACTTTGCCCATTAATCATGCTTGCCTCGCTGTAAAGCCTGCCAAATAACCGTGGATGGGAACCCATACATGAACACAACCAGCAGTACCGCCTATAACTACAAGGTGGTCCGCCAATTCGCCATCATGACGGTGGTGTGGGGAATCGTCGGGATGGGGCTCGGCGTCTTCATCGCCGCCCAGCTCGCCTGGCCTTCCCTCAACTTCGACCTCCCCTGGACCAGCTTTGGCCGCCTGCGCCCCCTGCATACCAATGCGGTGATCTTCGCTTTCGGCGGCTGCGCGCTGTTCGCCACCTCCTATTATTCGGTGCAACGCACCTGCCAGACCACCCTGTTTGCACCGCGCCTGGCCGCGTTCACCTTCTGGGGCTGGCAACTGGTGATCCTGCTGGCGGCCATCAGCCTGCCACTGGGCTACACCAGCTCCAAGGAATACGCCGAACTGGAATGGCCGATCGATATCCTGATCACCATCGTCTGGGTGGGCTACGCCATCGTGTTCTTCGGCACGCTGATGAAGCGCAACACCAAGCACATCTACGTGGGTAACTGGTTCTTCGGTGCCTTCATCCTCACCGTGGCGTTACTGCACATCGTCAACAACCTGGAACTGCCGGTCAGCCTGACCAAGTCGTACTCGGTGTACGCTGGCGCCACCGATGCCATGGTGCAGTGGTGGTACGGCCACAACGCAGTAGGCTTCTTCCTGACTGCGGGCTTCCTGGGGATGATGTACTACTACGTGCCCAAGCAGGCCGAACGCCCGGTGTATTCCTATCGCCTGTCGATCGTGCACTTCTGGGCGCTGATCACCCTGTACATCTGGGCAGGCCCGCACCACCTGCACTACACCGCCCTGCCCGACTGGGCGCAGTCGCTGGGCATGGTGATGTCGCTGATCCTGCTGGCACCGAGCTGGGGCGGCATGATCAACGGCATGATGACCCTGTCGGGCGCCTGGCACAAACTGCGCAGCGACCCGATCCTGCGCTTCCTGGTGGTATCGCTGGCGTTCTACGGCATGTCCACCTTCGAAGGGCCGATGATGGCCATCAAGACGGTCAACGCCCTGTCCCACTACACCGACTGGACCATCGGCCACGTGCATGCCGGCGCCCTCGGCTGGGTGGCAATGATCTCGATCGGTGCGCTGTACCACACCATCCCGAAAGTGTTCGGCAAGGAACGCATGTACAGCCTTGGCCTGATCAACGCGCACTTCTGGCTGGCCACCATCGGCACCGTGCTTTACATCGCCTCGATGTGGGTCAACGGCATCGCCGAGGGCCTGATGTGGCGCGCAGTCAACAGCGACGGCACGCTCACCTATTCGTTCGTGGAAACCCTGGTGGCCAGCCACCCAGGCTTTGTCGTGCGCTTCGTCGGCGGCGCGATCTTCCTCAGCGGCATGTTCCTGATGGCCTGGAACACCTGGCGCACCGTGCGTTCGCCAGCGCTTGACGTCGCCCCTGCGAACGCCCAGTTGGCTTGAGGAGAAACGCCTGATGAAACATGAAGTCATCGAGAAAAACGTCGGCCTGATGGCCCTGCTGATGGTGTTCGCCGTCAGTATCGGCGGCCTGACCCAGATCGTCCCGCTGTTCTTCCAGGACGTCACCAACAAGCCGGTGGAAGGCATGAAACCCTACACCGCGCTGCAACTGGAAGGCCGCGATATCTACATCCGCGAAGGTTGTGTGGGCTGCCACTCGCAGATGATCCGCCCGTTCCGCGCCGAAACCGAGCGCTACGGCCACTACTCGGTGGCCGGCGAGAGCGTGTGGGACCACCCGTTCCTGTGGGGCTCCAAGCGCACCGGGCCGGACCTGGCCCGTGTTGGCGGCCGTTACTCGGACGACTGGCACCGCGCGCACCTGTACAACCCGCGCAACGTGGTGCCGGAGTCGAAGATGCCGTCGTACCCGTGGCTGGTCGCCCAGCAGGTCGACAACAGCCACACCGACGTCAAGATGCGCACCTTGCGCACCCTGGGCGTGCCGTATTCCGACGACGACATTGCCGGCGCCCGCGACGCGGTCAAGGGCAAGACCGAGATGGATGCACTGGTCGCCTACCTGCAGGTGCTCGGCACCGCGATCAAGAACAAGAGGTGAGTGCGATGGAAATGGACATCGGCATGATCCGCGGCCTGGGCACCCTGGTGGTAATGATCGCCTTTATCGGCCTCTCCCTGTGGGTATTCAACCGCCGCCGCGACCGTGATTTCGCCGAAGCGCGCCTGCTGCCCTTCGTCGACGACCACCTGCCCACTAGCGGGCAGGAACCTGCTGCCACGACTGCTGCAAGGAGTAACGGGCAATGACCACCTTCTGGAGTACGTACATCAGCGTACTGACCATCGGTAGCCTGATCGGTCTGACCTGGCTGCTGCTCGCCACCCGCAAGGGCGAGAGCAAGAACACCACCGATCAGACCATGGGCCACAGCTTCGACGGCATCGAGGAGTACGACAACCCGCTGCCCAAGTGGTGGTTCTGGCTGTTCGTCGGCACCCTGGTGTTCTCGGTCGGCTACCTCATCCTCTACCCGGGCCTGGGCAACTGGAAAGGCATCCTGCCGGGCTATGAAAATGGCTGGACCGGCGTCAACGAATGGCAAAAGGAAATGGACAAGGCTGACGCCAGGTTCGGCCCGATCTTCGCCAAATACGCCGCCATGCCCGTAGAAGAAGTGGCCAAGGACCCGCAGGCGCTGAAGATGGGCGGCCGCCTGTTTGCCTCCAACTGCTCGGTGTGCCACGGCTCGGACGCCAAGGGTGCCTTCGGCTTCCCCAACCTCACCGACAAGGATTGGCGCTGGGGCGGCGAAGCAGAAACCATCAAGGCTTCGATCATGAATGGCCGTCATGGCGTGATGCCAGCGTGGGCCGAGGTGATCGGTGATCAGGGCGTGGCCGATGTGGCCGCATTCGTGCTGACCAACCTTGACGGCCGCAGCCTGCCTGAAGGGAACAAGGCCGACGTGGTCAAGGGCAAGGAGATCTTCGCTGCCAACTGCGTGGCTTGCCACGGGCCTGAAGGCAAGGGTACCCCTGCCATGGGCGCACCCGACCTGACCCACCCGCAGGCGTTCATCTACGGCTCGAGCTTTGCCCAGCTGCAGCAGACCATTCGTTATGGTCGCCAAGGGCAGATGCCGGCGCAGGCCGATATCCAGGGCAACGACAAGGTGCACCTGCTGGCGGCTTATGTGTATAGCCTGTCGCAAGATAGCGCTGCTGAAACGGTGACCTCCAAGTAGTACCCCGGGGCTGCTTTGCGGCCCATTCGCAGCACAAGGCTGCTCCTGCAGGGATCGCGTAACAACTGTAGGAGCAGCCTTGTGCTGCGAATGGCTGCAAAGCAGCCCCTCTCCCCGCTCTACCCCCTCCTTGCACCCCCTCCGAACACAACTAAGCTTGTTGCCTCAGTGGGCTTCGCTCCGAAAAGACCGAAGCAGACGCGGCGCATAGCCTGTCGCCGCCCCCGAAAAAAGCTTGACCGATCGATCAGAAAAAGGTGAAAAACGGTACACATTACAAATATTTATTTGTGTACAATCGTCCAGACCCGATCACTGCGGGACATCAGTGAACGGGCCCGGACACGGGTCGGCGTACCAAAGTTGCGTTGCAGTAGCCTTGCTGGTTATCAATACTGGCGCCGATTTTTCGACCAACAAGAACATTAAAACCGTGGAACCTTAGAATGAGCACAGCAATCAGTCCGACTGCTTATAACTATAAGGTCGTCCGCCAGTTCGCCATCATGACGGTGGTCTGGGGGATCCTTGGCATGGGCCTCGGCGTCTTCATCGCCTCGCAGCTGGTATGGCCGCAACTGAACCTGGACCTGCCCTGGACCAGCTTCGGCCGCCTGCGCCCGCTGCACACCAACCTGGTGATCTTCGCCTTCGGGGGCTGTGCGCTGTTCGGCACCAGCTACTACGTGGTGCAGCGCACCTGCCAGACCCGGCTGATCTCCGACAGCATGGCCGCCTTCACCTTCTGGGGTTGGCAGGCGGTGATCCTCGGCGCGCTGATCACCCTGCCGATGGGCTACACCACCACCAAGGAATACGCCGAGCTCGAATGGCCGCTGGCGATCCTGCTGGCCATCGTCTGGGTCACCTACGGGCTGGTGTTCTTCGGCACCATCGTCAAGCGCAAGACCAAGCACATCTATGTCGGCAACTGGTTCTACGGGGCCTTCATCGTGGTTACCGCGATGCTGCACATCGTCAACCACATCTCGCTGCCGGTCAGCCTGTTCAAGTCGTACTCGGCCTACGCCGGTGCCACCGACGCGATGATCCAGTGGTGGTACGGCCACAACGCCGTGGGCTTCTTCCTCACCACCGGCTTCTTGGGGATGATGTACTACTTCGTACCCAAGCAGGCCGAGCGGCCGATCTACTCGTACCGCCTGTCCATCGTGCACTTCTGGGCGCTGATCACCCTCTACATATGGGCAGGCCCGCACCACCTGCACTACACCGCACTGCCCGACTGGGCGCAGTCGCTGGGCATGGTGATGTCGATCATCCTGCTGGCACCCAGCTGGGGCGGCATGATCAACGGCATGATGACCCTGTCCGGTGCCTGGCACAAACTGCGCACCGACCCGATCCTGCGCTTTTTGGTCGTCTCGCTGGCGTTCTACGGCATGTCCACCTTCGAAGGCCCGATGATGGCCATCAAGACCGTGAACTCCCTGTCGCATTACACCGACTGGACCATCGGCCACGTCCACGCCGGCGCGCTCGGCTGGGTGGCAATGATCTCGATCGGCGCCGTGTACCACATGATCCCGAAACTCTACGGCCGCGAGCAGATGCACAGCATCGGCCTGATCAACGCGCACTTCTGGCTGGCCACCATCGGCACCGTGCTGTACATCGCCTCGATGTGGGTCAACGGCATTACCCAAGGCCTGATGTGGCGCGCCATCAACGATGACGGCACCCTCACCTACTCCTTCGTCGAAGCCCTGCAGGCCAGCCACCCTGGCTATATCGTCCGCGCCCTGGGCGGTGCGTTCTTCGCCAGCGGCATGCTGCTGATGGCCTACAACGTGTTCCGTACCGTACGTGCCGCCAACCCGGCACAGGCTGAGGAAGCCGCCAAGATCGTCGTTGTGGGAGCGCACTGATGAAGCATGAAGCCGTCGAGAAGAACATAGGCCTGCTGGCCTTCTTCATGGTCATCGCCGTCAGCGTCGGTGGCCTGACCCAGATCGTCCCGCTGTTTTTCCAGGACGTCACCAACAAGCCGGTTGAAGGCATGAAGCCGCGCACCGCGTTGGAGGTGGAAGGCCGTGATATCTACATCCGCGAGGGCTGCGTAGGCTGCCATTCGCAGATGATCCGCCCGTTCCGCGCCGAAACCGAGCGCTACGGCCACTACTCGGTGGCCGGTGAGAGCGTGTGGGACCACCCGTTCCTGTGGGGCTCCAAGCGTACCGGGCCGGACCTGGCCCGCGTTGGCGGCCGCTACTCCGATGACTGGCACCGTGCGCACTTGTACAACCCGCGCAACGTGGTGCCGGAATCGAAGATGCCGTCCTATCCGTGGCTGGTCGAGAACAAGCTCGATGGCAAGGACACCGCGAAGAAGCTGGAGGTGCTGCGCACACTCGGTACCCCGTACACCGATGCCGACATTGCCGGCGCGCGTGACGCGGTCAAGGGCAAGACCGAAATGGACGCCATCGTCGCGTACCTGCAGGGTCTTGGCACCATCATCAAGAGCAAACGGTGACGCTGATGGATATCGGGATGATTCGCGGCCTGGGCACCGTCGTGGTGATGGTGGCCTTCGTGGGCCTGGCGCTGTGGGTGTTCAACCCACGGCGTAAAAAGGACTTCGACGAAGCGACCCAACTGCCCTTCGCGGATGACCCCGAGGCCACCCGGCACGTCGAGCAAGCAAAAGCTTCTGGGAGCAAAAAACAATGACAACCTTCTGGAGTCTGTACGTTACCGTCCTGACCCTGGGCACCATCTTCTCGTTGACCTGGCTGCTGCTGTCGACCCGCAAGGGCCAGCGTGAAGAGGTCACCGACGAAACCGTCGGGCATGCCTTCGATGGCATCGAGGAATACGACAACCCGCTGCCAAAATGGTGGTTCTGGCTGTTCGTCGGCACTATCATCTTTGCGCTCGGCTACCTGGTGCTGTACCCGGGCCTGGGCAACTGGAAAGGCATCCTGCCGGGCTACTCGTACCTGGATAACGACAAGCAGACCGAGTTTTCCAACGGCCAGCCAGGCTGGACCGGCGTGCACGAGTGGGAAAAGGAAATGGCCAAGGCCGACGCCCGCTTCGGTCCGATCTTCGCCAAGTTCGCCGCCATGCCCATCGAAGAGGTGGCCAAGGACCCGCAGGCACTGAAAATGGGCGCGCGGCTGTTCGCTTCCAACTGCTCGGTATGCCACGGTTCCGACGCCAAGGGCGCCTTCGGCTTCCCTAACCTGACCGACAACGACTGGCGCTGGGGCGGCGAGCCGGAAACCATCAAGACCACCATCATGGGCGGCCGCCACGGCGTAATGCCGGCCTGGGCTGAAGTGATCGGTGATCAGGGCGTGGCCGACGTAGCTGCATTCGTGGTCAGCAAGCTCGATGGCCGCACCCTGCCTGAGGGCGCGAAGGCCGACGCCGAGAACGGCCAGAAGATCTTCGCCGCCAACTGCGTGGCCTGCCACGGGCCAGAAGGCAAAGGTACCCCAGCCATGGGTGCACCGAACCTGACCCACCCACAGGCGTTCATCTACGGTTCGAGCTTTGCCCAGCTGCAGCAGACCATTCGCTATGGTCGCCAAGGCCAGATGCCCGCCCAGGAACAGTTGCAGGGTAATGACAAAGTGCACCTGCTGGCGGCTTATGTTTACAGCCTGTCGCAACGGGACCAGGCGCAGGCCAAGGCCGAGTAAGCAGGCCTGGCCTCTTCGCGGGCTTGCCCGCTCCCATAGTTGCTCACCATTCTTGAGGTCGGTGCAGTTCCTGTGGGAGCGGGCAAGCCCGCGAAGAGGCCGGTGCAGCCAGTGCATTTCTGGCAGGCTGATGACCTGGATCAATTGACACCCGCCATAACACGATTCATACCACGAACCCAACGCGACTAAAGGTCGCAGTGCGGCCCCATACTGCCATCAGCGGCGTATCATGGACCGCAGAGCGCTAGCAGATTGCGCGAGACTGCGGCCGGCACGCACTGGCCGCGGCGTTTCTCCACTGCCGTGGGACTTGATGATGAGCAAGCAAATTCCGGTACATGATGTGACCCCGCCTGCCAGCAAAGGGAAGGATTCCGTCGACCTCTACGCCTCCCGGGAAAAAATCTACACCCGCGCCTTCACCGGCCTGTTCCGTCGCCTGCGCATGGTCGGCGGTGCGGTGCTGTTTTTGCTGTACTTCGGCACCGTGTGGCTGAACTGGGGCGGCCACCAGGCCGTATGGTGGAACCTGCCCGAGCGCAAGTTCTACATCTTCGGCGCCACCATCTGGCCGCAGGACTTCATCCTGCTGTCGGGCATCCTGATCGTCGCCGCCTTCGGCCTGTTCTTCGTCACCGTGTACGCAGGCCGCGTATGGTGCGGCTACACCTGCCCGCAAAGCGTGTGGACGTGGATTTTCATGTGGTGCGAAAAGGTCACCGAAGGCGACCGCAACCAGCGCATGAAGCTCGACAAAGCCCCCATGAGCAGCAACAAGTTCCTGCGCAAGTTTGCCAAGCACAGCCTGTGGCTGCTGATCGGCTTTGTCACCGGCATGACCTTTGTCGGCTATTTCTCGCCCATCCGCGAGCTGGTCATCGAATTCTTCACCGGTCAGGCCGATGGCTGGGCCTACTTCTGGGTCGGCTTCTTCACCCTCGCCACCTACGGCAACGCCGGCTGGCTGCGCGAGCAGGTGTGCGTGTACATGTGCCCCTATGCACGCTTCCAGAGCGTGATGTTCGACAAGGACACGCTGATCGTGTCTTACGACCCGCGTCGTGGCGAAACCCGCGGGCCACGTAAAAAAGACACCGACTACAAGGCCCAAGGCCTGGGCGACTGCATAGACTGCACAATGTGTGTTCAAGTCTGCCCCACCGGCATCGACATCCGTGACGGCCTGCAGATCGAGTGCATCGGTTGCGCTGCTTGTATCGATGCCTGCGACAGCATCATGGACAAGATGAACTACCCCAAGGGGCTGATCAGCTACACCACCGAACACAACCTGTCCGGGCAAAAAACCCACATGCTGCGCCCACGCCTGATCGGCTATGCCGCAGTGCTGCTGGTGATGATCATTGGCCTTGCGACTGCCTTCGCCACCCGCTCGCTGGTTGGCTTCGACGTCAGCAAGGACCGCGTGCTGTACCGCGAGAACGCCCAGGGCCGGATCGAAAACGTGTACAGCCTGAAAGTGATGAACAAGGACCAGCGCGACCACGTCTACGTACTGGACGCTGCCGGCCTGCCAGACCTCAAGCTTGAAGGCCAGCGCGAGATCCGCGTGGCTGCCGGTGATATCGTCAGCCTGCCGGTGCAGCTGTCGGTAGCGCCCGAGAAACTGCCATCGACCACCAACGAAATCACCTTCACCCTCAAAAGCGCCGACGACAGCGACGCCCAGGTTGAAGCCAAGAGCCGCTTCATCGGCCCACAGATCCGCTGAGAGAGATAACGCACAATGCCTGCCGCTACCGCCGCCAGCCCTTGGTACAAGCACCTCTGGCCCTGGATCATCATCGGCATCCTCACCACCTCGGTGTGCCTGAGCCTGACCATGGTCAGCATTGCCGTGCGCAACCCGGACAACCTGGTGAACGACAACTACTACGAGGCCGGCAAAGGCATCAACCGTTCGCTGGACCGCGAACTGCTGGCGCAGCAACTGAGCCTGAAGGCCACCGTGCACCTGGCCGAGTTGACCGGCGAAGTGGACCTGCGCCTGACCGGCAGCAGTGGCCCGCAAAACCTGGAGCTGAACCTGATTTCGCCCACCCAGCCGGAGAAGGACCGCAAGGTACTGCTGAGCAGGGTCGACGCGGGGCGCTATGTGGGGCAGCTGGAGGACAAGGTCGACGGGCGCCGCTTTGTCGAGCTGCTGGGCAGTGAAGGTGGCCAGGTGTGGCGCTTGTTCGAAGAGGAAAAAGTGGAGCATGGTGTGACCTTGCAGCTGGGTGACGAAGCTATCCAAGGCGCTGAGCACCTGTAGGAGCGGCCTCGTGTCGCGAAAGGGCTGCACAGCAGCCCCGGCAACCTATGCTGCGAAGCTGAAATCCTGGGGCCGCTTCGCGACCCTTTCGCGGCACAAGGCCGCTCCTACAGGGGTGCGTGCCCGACCGGCCGATTTGTGTAAGGCAATGATGTGATGACCCAGCCCACCCCCTGCTACCACTGCGCCCTGCCCGTCCCTGCCGGCAGCCGCTTTACCGCCGTGGTCCTCGGCGAGCCCCGGCAGTTCTGCTGCCCCGGCTGCCAGGCGGTGGCCGAGTCGATCGTCGCCGGTGGCCTGGAGCACTACTACCAGCACCGCAGTGACAACAGCGCCAACCCCGAGGCCCTGCCCAGGCAGTTGCAAGACGAACTGGCCCTGTACGACCGCAGCGACGTGCAGCAAACCTTCGTCCGCCACCAGGGCGAGCTGGCCGAAACTACCCTGCTGGTCGAAGGCATCAGCTGCGCCGCCTGCGGCTGGCTGATCGAGAAGCACCTGCGCAACCTGCCCGGCGTCGCCGAGGCGCGCCTTAACTTGTCCAACCACCGCCTGCTGCTGAGCTGGGACGACAAGCAACTGCCGCTGTCACACCTGCTCGCCGATTTGCGCCAGATCGGTTACGCCGCCCACCCCTACCAGCCCGACAAGGCCGCCGAGCAACTGGCCCAAGAGAACCGTAGCGCTTTGCGCCGCCTGGGCGTGGCCGGGCTGCTGTGGTTCCAGGCAATGATGGCGACCATGGCCACCTGGCCGGAATTCAAAATCGACCTGTCACCTGAACTGCACACGATCCTGCGCTGGGTGGCCCTGTTCCTGACCATCCCCATCGTCTTCTACAGCTGCGCGCCGTTCTTCAAAGGCGCAGCACGCGACCTGCGCACACGCCACCTGACCATGGACGTTTCGGTGTCGCTGGCCATCGCCCTGGCTTTCGGCGCCGGCATCTGGACCGCGATCACCGGCAGCGGTGAGCTGTATTTCGACACCGTGGGCATGTTCGCCCTGTTCCTGCTCACCGGCCGCTACCTGGAGCGCCGTGCCCGCGAACGCACGGCTGCGGCCACAGCGCAGCTGGTCAACCTGCTGCCGGCCTCGTGCCTGCGCCTGGACGCCCTCGGCCGCAGCGAGCGCATTCTGCTCAGCGAGCTGCACTGCGGTGACACGGTGCAGGTGCTGCCCGGCGCGGTTATCCCCGCCGACGGGCGCATCGTCGAAGGCCGCTCCAGCATCGACGAGTCGCTGCTGACCGGCGAATACCTGCCGCAACCGCGCCGCGTGGGCGAGCGCGTCACCGGCGGTACGCTGAATGTCGAAAGCACCCTGAACGTGGAAGTCGAAGCCCTCGGCCACGATTCGCGGCTCTCGGCCATCGTCCGCCTGCTGGAACGCGCCCAGACCGAAAAACCGCGCCTGGCCGAAATCGCCGACCGGGCCTCGCAGTGGTTTCTGCTGTTCTCGCTGGTGGCTGCCGTGGCCATCGGCCTGTGGTGGTGGTACCTGGACCCTGCACGGGCGTTCTGGATCGTGCTGGCCATGCTGGTAGCCACCTGCCCCTGCGCGCTGTCCCTGGCCACGCCTACGGCACTGACTGCCGCCACCGGCACCCTGCACAAGCTGGGCCTGCTGATAACCCGCGGCCATGTCCTCGAAGGCCTTAACCAGATCGACACGGTAATCTTCGACAAAACCGGCACACTGACCGAAGGCCGCCTGACTTTGCGCAGCATCCGCCCGCTCGGCAGCGTACCCGCTGACCGCTGCCTGGCCCTGGCCGCCGCCCTGGAAAACCGCTCCGAACACCCCATCGCCCGCGCATTCGGCCGTAACGCGATACCCGCCGACGATGTACAGACCGTGCCAGGCCTGGGCCTGGAAGGACTGGTCGACGGCCAACGCCTGCGTATCGGCCAGGCCACCTTCGTCTGCGCCCTGAGCGGTGCGGAAATCCCCGGCGTGCCAGAGCCCCGCGGCCAGTGGCTGCTACTGGGTGACCGCCAGGGGCCGCTGGCCTGGTTTGGCCTGGACGACCGCCTGCGCGAGGAAGCCCCGGCCCTGCTCGCCGCCTGCAAGGCGCGAGGCTGGCGCACGCTGCTGCTGTCGGGCGACAGTTCGCCGATGGTCGCCGAAGTGGCCGCGCAACTGGGCATCGACCAGGCCATTGGTGGCCTGCGCCCGGACGACAAGCTGGACCGGCTGAAGGCGCTGCAGGCGGCAGGGCGCAAGGTGCTGATGCTCGGCGATGGGGTCAACGACGTGCCAGTGCTGGCCGCCGCCGACATCAGCATCGCCATGGGCAGCGCCACCGATCTTGCCAAGACCAGCGCCGACGCCGTGCTGCTGTCCAACCGCTTGCAAGCCCTGGTGCAAGCCTTCGACCTGGCCCGCCGCACCCGCCGCAACATCCTCGAGAATCTGCTGTGGGCCACCCTGTATAATGGCCTGATGTTGCCGTTTGCCGCGCTCGGCTGGATCACCCCGGTGTGGGCCGCCATCGGCATGTCGGTCAGCTCGCTGATCGTGGTGCTCAATGCCCTGCGCCTGACCCGCATGCCGCTGGTATCGGGCTTGCCGAAAACCGAAGCACCCTTGCCCGGGAGGAAGTCGCCATGCCCGCCCTCTATGTCATGATCCCCGCAGCCCTGCTGCTGGTCGGCGTGGCCGTGTACATCTTCTTCTGGGCGGTGGACAGCGGCCAGTACGACGACCTCGAAGGCCCGGCCCACAGCATTCTGTTCGACGACCAAGACCCGCGCCACCAGGCTGCGGTGAAGCCTGACGACACCCCGGCCGACGCCGACAAGGAACCACCACCCCGTGCCTGACCTGCTTCCCCTGCTTGGCTCGGCACTGGTCCTTGGCCTGCTTGGCGGCGGCCACTGCCTGGGCATGTGCGGCGGCCTGATGGGCGCGCTGACCCTGGCCATCCCGCCAGAGCAGCGCGGCCGGCGCTTGCGCCTGCTGCTGGCGTACAACCTTGGGCGCATTCTCAGTTATGCCAGCGCCGGCCTGATGCTGGGCCTGGCCGGCTGGGCCGTGGCCAGCAGCCCGGCAGCATTGGCGCTGCGGGTGGTGGCTGCACTGCTGTTGATCGCCATGGGGCTGTACCTGGCCGGCTGGTGGAGCGGCCTGACCCGTATCGAAGCCTTGGGGCGCGGGCTGTGGCGGCATATCCAGCCGCTGGCGTCGCGCTTGCTGCCGGTGTCCAGCCTGCCCCGGGCATTGCTGCTGGGCGCCCTGTGGGGCTGGCTGCCCTGCGGGTTGGTGTACAGCACCCTGCTGTGGGCAGCCAGCCAAGGCAACGCCGGGTACAGCGCGGCGTTGATGCTCGCGTTCGGGCTTGGAACCTGGCCGGTATTGCTGGCCACCGGGCTGGCGGCCGAACGGGTAAACGCCCTGTTGCGGCGACGGAGTGTGCGGGTAGCGGGCGGTGTGCTGGTGATGCTATTCGGTATCTGGACCATGCCGGGCCCACACCAGCACTGGTTGATGGGGCATTGACGGGGGCCGCTCTGCGGCCCCAATGCCCTTGATGCAAATCAACACCCATCCCTACAGACAGCCATAGACTCCGGAACACTGCTGCTCTTTCCGGGGACCGCCCTCATGCTCGACGACCTTCGTTGGGATACCGACCTGATCCGCCGCTACGATCTGGCCGGGCCACGCTACACCTCCTACCCGACCGCCGTGCAACTGCACAGCGAGGTGGGCTCGTTCGACCTGCTCCACGCCCTGCGCGAGAGCCGTCGTGCCGTGCGCCCGCTGTCGTTGTACGTGCACGTGCCGTTCTGCGCCAACATCTGCTACTACTGCGCCTGCAACAAGGTCATCACCAAGGACCGTGCCCGCGCCGCGCCGTACCTGCAGCGCCTGGAGCAGGAAATCCAGCTGATCGCCTGCCACCTGGGGCCCAAGCAACGGGTTGAACAGCTGCATTTCGGCGGCGGCACGCCGACCTTCCTCAGCCATGTGGAACTGCGCCAGCTGATGGCCACCCTGCGCCAGCATTTCCAACTGCTGGACGATGACTCCGGCGACTACGGCATCGAGATCGACCCCCGCGAGGCTGACTGGTCCACCATGGGCCTGCTCCGTGAGCTGGGTTTCAACCGCGTCAGCCTGGGCGTGCAGGACCTCGACCCGGCCGTGCAGCGTGCGGTCAACCGCCTGCAGAGCCTGGAACAGACCCGCACACTGATCGAAGCTGCGCGCACCCTGCAGTTCCGCTCGGTCAACCTGGACCTGATCTACGGCCTGCCCAAGCAAACCCCGGAAGGCTTTGCGCGCACCGTCGAAGAAGTGATCCGCCTGCAGCCCGACCGCCTGTCGGTGTTCAACTACGCCCACCTGCCCGAGCGCTTCATGCCCCAGCGGCGCATCGACAACAACGACCTGCCCAGCCCGGCCGCCAAGCTGGAGATGCTGCACGCTACCATCGACCAGTTGACCGCCGCCGGCTACCGCTACATCGGCATGGACCACTTCGCCCTGCCCGACGACGAACTGGCCGTCGCCCAGGAAGAAGGCACCCTGCAGCGTAACTTCCAGGGCTACACCACGCACGGGCACTGCGACCTGATTGGCCTGGGCGTGTCGGCCATCAGCCAGATCGGTGACCTGTACTGCCAAAACAGCAGCGACCTCAATACCTACCAGGAGAGCCTGTCCAACGCCCAGCTGGCCACCCAGCGCGGCTTGCTGTGCAACCACGACGACCGCCTACGGCGGGCCGTGATCCAACAACTGATCTGCCATTTCGAGCTGGATTTCGAACCGATCGAACAGGCCTTCACCATCGATTTTCGCGGTTACTTCAACGACCTTTGGCCCGAGCTGCTGACCTTGCAGCGCGACGGCCTGATCAGCCTGGACGACAAAGGCATCCGCATCCTGCCGGCCGGCCGCCTGCTGGCGCGCTCGGTGTGCATGGTGTTCGACGCCTACTTGGCGATGCACAACCGCCAGCGCTTCTCGCGGGTTATCTGAAAACCGAGTCGTTCAACCGCATGGACAAGCTTCCTTGCCAGGCACAATATGGGCACACAAGGACTCCCGGCAGGACGTCTGCCGGGGTTTCGCCAGGGCGCACCATCAACGCGCACGCTGGCCTACACCCTGTGTCGTGGGTTACCCTTACGACTTATGTGTGCTTTCCCACAAGGATCGATTCAAATGTCCGAGCCAGTCAAACTGCGCCCACACAACCAGGCCCATTGCAAGGATTGCAGCCTGGCCCCCCTGTGCCTGCCTCTTTCGCTGAACCTGGAAGACATGGATGCACTGGATGAAATCGTCAAGCGTGGCCGGCCGCTGAAAAAAGGCGAGTTCCTGTTCCGCCAAGGTGACAATTTCGGCTCGGTCTACGCCGTACGTTCCGGTGCCCTGAAAACCTTCAGCCTCAGCGACAGCGGCGAAGAGCAGATCACCGGCTTCCACCTGCCCAGCGAGCTGGTCGGCCTGTCGGGCATGGACACTGAAGCTTACCCGGTGTCGGCCCAGGCCCAGGAAACCACGTCGGTGTGCGAAATCCCCTTCGAGCGGCTTGACGAGCTGTCGGTACAACTGCCGCAGCTACGTCGCCAGCTGATGCGGGTGATGAGCCGGGAAATCCGCGACGACCAGCAAATGATGCTGCTGCTGTCGAAGAAGACTGCCGACGAGCGCATTGCCACCTTCCTGGTCAACCTGTCGGCGCGCTTCCGCGCCCGCGGCTATTCGGCCAACCAGTTCCGCCTGAGCATGTCGCGCAACGAAATCGGCAACTACCTGGGCCTGGCAGTGGAAACCGTGTCGCGGGTGTTCACCCGCTTCCAGCAGAACGGCCTGCTGCGCGCCGAAGGCAAGGAAGTGCACATCCTTGACCCGATCCAGCTGTGCGCGCTGGCCGGTGGCGCAATCGAAGCCTGAGGCCTGCGTTTAGCGGGTATACTTGGGCATTCGTTTTCCCAGGATACCCGCACCAATGCACAGCGACGCCTTCGACCTCAAAGCCCTGATCCGCCCGGTAGTGGACTTCCCCAAACCGGGCGTGATCTTCCGCGACATCACCCCGCTGTTCCAATCGCCGCGCGGGCTGCGCTATGTGGCCGACCAGTTCATCGAGCGCTACGTCGAGGCTGAGTTCAGCCACATTGGTGCCATGGACGCGCGGGGCTTTTTGATTGGCTCGATCATCGCCCACCAGCTGAACAAGCCGCTGATCCTGTTCCGCAAGCAGGGCAAGCTGCCGGCTGACGTGCTGAGCGAGGGTTACCAGACCGAGTACGGCGAAGCCTTCCTGGAAGTGCATGCCGACAGCCTGTGCGAAGGCGATTCGGTGCTGATCTTCGATGACCTGATTGCTACGGGCGGTACGCTGCTGGCGGCGGCCAATCTGGTGCGCCGCACCGGGGCGCAGGTGTTCGAAGCGGCAGCGATCATTGATCTGCCGGAGCTGGACGGGTCGCGCCGGCTACAGGCCGCGGGCGTGCCAACCTTCTGCCTGACCGAGTTTACCCTCAGCGAATACTGAGTTGGCTTTTGGGGCTGCTTTGCAGCCCATCGCGACACAAGGCCGCTCCCACAGGATGTAGCAGTGCTTCCCTGTGGGAGCGGCCTTGTGTCGCGAATGGGCCGCAAAGCGGCCCCAGCATTTTTGAATCAGAGCGAAATTGGCCGGCGCCCTGCAAAGGCATGGGCCAAGGTCCCGCCATCCACCATCTCCAGCTCGCCGCCCAGCGGCACGCCATGGGCAATCCGCGACGCCATCAACCCCTTCTCGCTGAGCAACTGCGCGATGTAATGCGCCGTCGCCTCCCCTTCCACCGTCGGGTTGGTCGCCAGGATCACCTCGGTAAAGGTGCCCTGCTCCTCGATGCGCGCCATCAGCTGCGGAATGCCAATGGCCTCCGGCCCCAGGCCGTCCAGCGGCGACAGGTGCCCCTTGAGCACAAAGTAGCGGCCACGGTAGCCCGTCTGCTCCACCGCATACACATCGGTCGGCCCCTCGACCACGCACAGCTGGGTATCGTCACGGCGCGTGTCGGCGCATTGCGGGCACAGCTCTTGCTCGGTCAGGGTGCGGCACTGCCGGCAATGGCCCACCCCTTCCATGGCCTGGGTTAGGGCCTGGGCCAGGCGCAGGCCGCCGCTGCGGTCACGCTCGAGCAGTTGCAAGGCCATGCGCTGGGCGGTTTTCTGGCCGACACCTGGCAGGATGCGCAGGCTGTCGATCAGTTGGCGGATGAGGGGGCTGAAGCTCATGGGGATGGCCTGACAAATCAATAAGAGGCGGTTTATACCCAGCGTGGGCAGTGGCGTCAAATCACGTCACCCAAAGCCTGCGCGGCCTGCAGTTATGTGAGAACAACTGCCTTGCACAAAACAGTTGCCCCCACATAAAGAGCAGACCGCACCTGAGTTGAAATCTTCGCAAAAAAAAACCGCCGCTGATGTCAGCGGCGGTTTCAGGTCTCGCAATGCCCTTAGAACGGCATCTTGAAGCCCGGCGGCAGCTGCATGCCGGCGGTCATGCCGCCCATCTTGTCCTGGCTGCTCTGCTCGATCTTGCGCACGGCATCGTTCAGCGCGGCGGCAATCAGGTCTTCCAGCACTTCCTTGTCGTCCTCGTCAGTCGACATCAGGCTTTGGTCGATGCTGACGCGCTTGACGTCGTGACGACCGGTCATCACCACACTCACCAGGCCGCCACCAGACTGGCCGGTGACTTCGGCGTTGGCCAGCTCTTCCTGCATTTTCTGCATTTTTTCCTGCATCTGCTGGGCCTGCTTCATCAGGCCGGCCATGCCACCTTTCATCATGGGGTATACCTCGATTGGGTCATGTGATGCGGCCAGGCGCAGGGCCAGCCGCATGGTTATCCGTTACTGGCCCTGTTTGGCCAAGGCCTCTACAGGCTCAATAGTATCCTGCCGCACCTTGGCACCGAACAACTTGATCATCTGCTGGATCAACGGATCCTGCTCGATCGAGGTTACGGCGTCCTGCTGGCGCTCTGCGCGCTTGCGCGATGCCGCCTGGGCCGGGGTTTCCTGTTCGGGCAGGATCAGCTCGATCCGCAGGTTCAGCGTGCGCCCCAGGTGCTGGTTAAGCGCTTCGTTCAGGCGCCGCTGTTGGGTCGTGTTGAACAGCGCGCCCTGGCCAGGGTCCAGGTGCAGCAGCCAATCGTCGCCATCGGCGGCAATCAGCGTACAGTTTGCCGCGATGTTGCCTGTCATCCCGGACACAGGCAACTGTGGGAATAATTCCAGCCATTGCAGGGCCAGCCCGGTGGCCGGCTTGGCTGCCGGCAGCGGTTCGGCCGCAGGCTTGGACACGTCCTCCTGAACATGTTCGGCCAACTCGTCCAGGTAGCTGAAACCGACCGGGTCGCTTTCACCACCGTAATAGTCTTCGTCCAGCGGCGGCTCATCGTCGCGATCCATGCCTACGGCTGCGTAGGCGGAGGGGTCGAAAGGCGGCTCGTCGTGGGTCGCGGTGGCCTGTGGTGCCGGCGCAGGGGCTACAGGCTCGGGCGCAGGTGCGGGTGTAGGCACAGGTTCAGCGGCTACCGGCGCGGGTGCCGCTGCCGGCTCTTCCCACGGAAGGTCGACGACCTCCGCAACAGGCTCGGGTACGGAAATGGCCTCGATCTCGGCCTGCAGCTCAACATCTGGCTCGGCCTCCGGCTCATGGTCGGCTGTCGCAGGTGCAGGCACTTCCAGTTGTGGGGCGGCCGCTACAAGCTCTGCCGGTACGGCCGCGACAGACGATGAGGGCCCGGCCGACGCCGAGGCTGCCACCGGCGCTGCAGGATCAGCTGTGGCTTGGCTGATCCCCACTGGCTTTAGCACCGGTTTCGGCGCATCGTCAGTATCGGCCGGGCGGAACGCCAGCATGCGCAGCAGGACCATCTCGAAGCCACCACGCGGGTCTGGCGCCAACGGCAGGTCTCGGCGACCGATCAGGCCCATCTGGTAATAGAACTGCACGTCTTCGGCCGGCAAGGCCGAAGCCAGCGCCAGCACCCGCTCACGGTCGCCCTGGCCGTTGTCCACCGCTTCAGGCAGCGCCTGGGCAATGGCCACACGGTGCAGCACGTTAAGCATTTCGGCCAGCACCCCAGCCCAGTCCGGGCCCTGCTCGGCCAGGTTGCGCACGGCCTCCAGCAACGCCCGGGCATCGCCTTCGAGCAACGCCTGCAACACGCCATAGACCTGGCCATGATCAAGGCTACCAAGCATGGCCCGCACATCCGCGGCCAGCACCTTGCCTTCGCCAAAGGCGATAGCCTGGTCGGTAAGGCTCATGGCGTCACGCATCGAGCCATCGGCCGCACGGCCCAGCAGCCACAGGGCATCCGGCTCGAACGGCACGTTTTCGGCAGCCAGTACATGGCTGAGGTGTTCAACCACCCGCTCCGGGCTCATGTTCTTCAGCGAGAACTGCAGGCAGCGCGACAGGATGGTGGCCGGCAGCTTCTGCGGGTCGGTGGTGGCGAGGATGAACTTGACGTAGGGCGGCGGCTCTTCCAGCGTCTTGAGCAAGGCGTTGAACGAGTGGGTCGAGAGCATGTGCACTTCGTCGATCAGGTAGACCTTGAAGCGCCCACGGCTCGGGGCGTACTGCACGTTGTCCAGCAGTTCGCGGGTGTCCTCGACCTTGGTGCGGCTGGCGGCGTCGATCTCGATCAGGTCGACGAAGCGGCCTTCGTCGATTTCACGGCACACCGAACAGGTGCCGCACGGCGTGGAGGTGATGCCGGTCTCACAGTTCAGGCACTTGGCGATAATACGGGCGATGGTCGTCTTGCCCACGCCCCGGGTACCGGTGAACAGGTAAGCATGGTGCAGGCGCTGATTGTCCAAGGCATTGATCAAGGCCTTCAGCACATGGGCCTGGCCGACCATTTCGCGGAACGAGCGCGGACGCCATTTACGTGCAAGAACCTGATAACTCATCGAAAAACCATCGTAGCCTGATAGAGCGGAAGATCGCTAATGCTAGCGGAGCGGGGGCAAAATTGCACCCTGCGCGCGTCGTCTACGCTTTGAGACAGGCGCGTTGTTCAGGGAGGATACGCCTTTGCCAATTCTGCTGGCGCTTCTGATGCTCTGGTCCGCTTACAGCCTGGCGGAACAGCCGGTGCTGCGTTTCTCGGTGGCAGAGAGCTGGAGCATGCCACTGGTGCGCCTCGAAGGCGACCAGCCAGTGGAGGGATTGCTTTACGACCTGACACAGGCCGTTGCCAAGGAGGTGGGCGCTCGTCCCAAGTATCACGTCATGGCCCGCCTGCGCCTGGAGGAGGCCATGAGCAGTGGCGACATCGATGTGCGTTGCTACGTCAGCACCCGATGGCTCAATGACCGCCCGGGGGATTTTGTGTGGAGTATCCCGCTGATTCACCAGCGCGACGTGCTGGTTGGCCGCGTCAGTGACAGCACCCCGATGCCGCCAGAGCAGCTGTCACCCCAGGCTATCGGCACAGTGCTGGGCTACACCTATTCAACCCTGCAACCGCTGCTGGACAAGGGCCAGCTGCACCGAGAGGACAGCCGCAGCCAGTTGCTGGTGCTGCAAAAGCTGCAGGCCGGGCGGTATCGGCATGCGGTGAGCAACCAGCTGTCGTTGCAGTGGTTCAACCAAGGCCTGCCAGCCGAGCAGCAATTGCAGGCGCTGGCGGTGTTGGAAGAACAGGATTTGGGGTGCATGGTGCGCAACGATCCGGCGATACCGACACAAGCGCTGTTGCGGGCGCTGGTACGAATGAAGCAGTCAGGGGAGATCGAGCGGATTGTGCAGCGGTATGGGGGAGCGGGCGACCCGGACAACATGTCTGTGGCCCGGCCCTGATCCGGCCCATCTGATGGAAGGCAAAACCCTCGTGAAGCTTGCGCGCCCTCCTGTGGGAGCGGGTTCACCCGCGAACACCGGCAAAGCCGGTGCCATCCGCGGGGTGGAAGACCAGGGGTATGGCAAACCCGGCAGGCCCGAAGGCCTCCCACGCACAACCGTCATATCGACAGCCGCCAAACCACCCAGGCTTCCACACCCGATCGCTGAACTGACAGCGACCGCGAAAGCCTAGTGGGCGAGGTTGACCGGGACAATCAGACGGGAGTCGACGGAGATCGTAGGATAATTCGCTATACCTACCTGACGTGTAGGAGCTTTCTTCGATTGATATCAGATCCGTCTAAAATTACTCCGACGTGACGAGCCTGACGAACTTGATCGCAATTGGACTACAACACTCACTGGAAGACGGCGGTTTCGCGGCCGAACCAAACCACACACAATCAAGCCCGCCCCTGGCACCTTCGCCGCAACAGAATAGACAGCCCGATGCATCAGGATGATCGTGAACATCTCGAACTTGAGAAGTTACAAAATGAAGGCCGCAAGTTAAGGGCCGAGGCACTGAAATTTGTAGCAGAAGCGCGTAAGCTCCGGCAGGAGGCGTTCTGGTACCCAATCGCAACGGGTTCAGCAGTTGTTACAACCATAGTTGGTGTAATGGCAGTGGCCAGCAAGCTCTGAGCTCGATTAATCCAGCCACAAGGAGTAACACATGCACCGCGCCGCCCAGGATCACACCAGAACAGCACTGAATGAAGCAGAAGCGTTCGCCGAAGAAATGCGCAACCTTCGAGCGTCTTCGCCATGGACGGGTGTGCTCCTTTTTTACATCGGCGCAATCTCTACAGGGCTACTGCTGTTAGCAGGCATGCTGATTATGCGCTCGCTCTGACCCAACTCCCTGCCGTCACACTAAAGCAAGTAAATCCGCACTCAAGAACAACCCCACACCAAACACAAAATGCGTGGCCAGGCTCTTCAGGCAGTTTCGCGCAGGTGTCGGCGTTCTGGACGCAAAGAACCCCGCCCCCATCGCCGGCTGCATGAAGCACAGCGGTGCCACGACTGTACCCACACCCACAGCTACTGCTGGCAAAAGAGTAGGTGACCGCAACCAGCTCTCCCCTGCGATCACAACCAGCAGCAACGCGAAAAGCACGCCAGTGGCGTAATGAATCACCCATCCCCACGCCAACTCATTTCGCACCGGTTCCGCTTTGGCAATCGCTTGGTGCGACACACGCCCGCCTAGCAGATGTCCTGCCCAACGCCCGACCATGGCAAAGTTCAGCGTTGCCACACCCAACCGCCTCAGCAGCAACCCCCACAGGTCCATCACCACAGTGGCCCCGATGCCAATCGGCAAAGCAGCTAGAAACATCGCAGTTAACGTCATTGAACAAGGCCTCGAAGGTTGACGGTCAATACCCTTGCCGCGCAGCATAGAAGTTGAAGTCAACTTCAAGTCAAGGGCCGGAGATGGACATTGCCGACGTCGCCAAACGCACAGGCGTACCCGCATCGACACTGCGTTACTACGAGAAGAAAGGCTTGCTCAAGTCGCTGGCCGGGCGCGGCCAGCGGCGGCAGTTTGCGGCTGATGTGGCAGACCGGCTGGCACTGATCGCCTTGGGGCAGGCTGCGGGGTTTTCGCTGGATGAAGTGGGGGCGATGCTGGTGGACCTGCAGGTCGACCGGCAGATGCTGATCGCCAAGGCGGACGAACTGGATGCGCGAATCAGGCGGTTGCAAGCGATGAGCAAGGGATTGCGGCATGCGGCGCAGTGTCCTGAACAAGATCATCTGGCATGCCCGAAATTCCAGCGGCTGATGAAGCTGTCGGCGGCGGGGCTCGGGAAAAACAGGGGCTGCATCGGCCTGACTAGATGATGGCACAATGATTCTAATACGCCACTACTCAGTGTAAAGTTACGCGTCTCGACGCCCAGCCGTGCGCGAGAACAGCACTTACACTTAGGAAATGTTGCATGTCCACAATTAGAAATCTGACCGCCGCCGCCCTGATAACGCTTACCACCGGTTGCGCTACCGGCCTCAATTCGGCTCAAGAGTCGGAACTTGCTAGCTACCGTGCCAAAAACCTCGCGGTTGAAGAAAAAAGCCCTGGGCTCGCTGCCGGCCTCGGCCTACTTCCGGGAGGAGGCTCGTTCTATGGTCGCGCCTACGGTTTTGGCGTCGTGAACTTGCTGTTTTGGCCCCTCTCAATTCTCTGGGACCCAGTGAGCGGGCACGATGCTGCAGAGTTCATCAACTACCAGGCCACCAAGGCTCACGTTGCGACGCTTAAGAAGCATGACATGGACGAGCTAGATGCCAAACTGGAGTCCGACGCAATCGACCTCAAGCGGTACACGCTGGACAAACGCAGGATCGATGACAAGTACAACCTGTAAGGGCTGCCGATCAGCGCAACGCTCGGCATGAGGCATACGCGCTCCTATGATGCCGCTCAGCGCGGACGTAGAAACCACTGAGGCCATACTCGACGTATGGCTCCAGTCTCATGTGACTGACATACCATTCAAGGATTATTCGAGTGACCTACTTCCGTCTGTTTCTAGCCTCAGCATTTATTGCGCTTTGCACAGGGTGTGCTTCACCTGCCCAGATCTCCGGAATGTCCGTAATATCGGATCAAACCGATGCGCAATTCTATGACCAGCGCCTGCATCGCAACATCCAGGTGACCGAGGTGAATGGCGGAGACACCACCAATCCTCTCTGGACTTCGGAAATTGACGGCCCCGACTTTGGCGCAGCCCTCAAGCAATCGCTTGCCAGTGCCGGTTTACTAGGCGAAGGCACCACTGCCTACACACTGCGCGCCAACCTGCTACGCGTCGATCAGCCCATTTTTGGCACGGATTTCGAAGTCACCTGCGAGGCTGAATACACACTGACCGAGTCAAGTTCAAACGCCGTCATCTTCCGAGAGATCATCCGGACGCCATATACCGCCGGGATGGGCGACTCACTAATCGGGATGAAGCGTCTTCGCCTGGCCAATGAGGGTTCGGCCCGCACCAATATCAGCACACTTATGAAGCGTCTCAAGGCGCTCAACCCTGAGGCCAAGCAAGTCTCTTTGAAGCAATAAGGCAGATGTTCTTTGGGCTGAGCGATAGCGCCTCCTGAATGCAGGCGTTATGAGGCAACGGTTTCAGACTGACGAGGAGGCCGGCCATTCAACCATGCGGATATCCATCATGGGTGCTCAAGACTCGGGGTGTGATCAGAATTGTTCCACTCAATTGCTCCACTTTTCTGGTCCACTCCGGTGACATTTTTGACTTACATCTTCCGACGCCAAGTTTTCTACCTATATCTTCGACTCCCGAAGCGTCTGCTCCCCAGCCGCATAGCCCTCTATTGCATGACGTCAAGCTCCACTGCTTCTCGAAACATTGTTGGTGAAGCAAGCGAGCAGGAAATTAGGCGAACTCCCTCTCACAGCAACTTTTCGGAAATAATGGCGAGAGCACCGTTCGAAAACTAATTAGATCGGTGCCCGCCAGAGACAAAAACTTACTGGTACAGCGAAATGGCACCCTTCAACTGCTCCGCAAATCCGTAGAGATCATCCACAGATGCAATTGGGTGGCGCGTTTCGTTCTTTTCAGCGTCGAAGATCCCTATGTACTTCTGGCTGCGATTGAAGTGCAACCGGCAAATCGGTTTACGATTATTATCGTCCAGCAGAATCCCGAAGTAACTTTGGGTATCACGGTGAACGATCCGCTTTGCATCCACAACCGCCCGCACAATTGCCTTGACGATATGGAAGCCCTCAAGCTCTTCAAGAGTAGTCTGGACACGATCGTCGTCGCCGCTTCCCTCAGCAGACTCAGGCGCCGGAGCTGCTTGAACGGCCATCATGGCATAAGACGGCTCGACCGCACCGCTCATAGCCGACTTCAGCCTGTCGTTAATCTGATCTCCTAGGAACTGGATTGCCGCCTTCCTAGTCAAGGTGGTGAATTGCTCCCTAACTTTCTGGGTAATGATCCCGTCGTAGACCCGAGTAGCGAAGAACTTTACGAACTCGTCACTAGGCTGACTGAACTGCGAAGCCATCTCTTTCTTGATCTGGCCAACATACTTTAGTTCTCCTGCAGCACTGATGATCGAGTCAACATCGAACGCAGACTTGGTTAGCTTCTGAAGCTCCGGAAGGGCGTGCTCGTCCAGATCGAGAAGGTCTAGCTCCAAGAATGGCTTCTCATCCATCTTGTTAGGGGCATCGAGATCGGTAAAGAACCGGTAAACCTGGCCATTGGTAAGGATCGAGATACGAGCGGTGGTAACGTGGAAATACCGAAAGAGCTGGCTCGCGTGGTTGATATGCAGCGGCTCACCTATCTTCTTGCACTCGATCAGGATCTGAATCTCGCCGTTCTTCATGATGGCGTAGTCGATCTTCTCGCCCTTCTTCGTCCCCACGTCGCAGACGTACTCTGGCGTAACCTCAGAGGGATCAAAGACGTCGTAGCCTAGGACGGAGTTGATGAAGGGCATGACAAAGGCAATCTTGGTCGCCTCTTCTGTCTGGATAGCAGGGCCCTGCTGGCGGATTTTGGCTGATAATGCGTTCAGTCGCTCTAAGAATTCCATCTCTTGCTCCTCGCTCAGATGCCACATCCTAGTAGCACAGCCACCGTACTGGCAATTGCAAATCACAGCGAGAGACAAGGGGAAACCACCACATGAGCGGATGAGAGGGTAGCGCCAAGATCGGCGTAACCAGAGCGGCGTTTTGGAGGGCACGATGACGAAGCTAGAATGCTCAGCACAGTGCACCACTTAGGTGTACTACAGCACTAGTCCACTTCGAGATTTTGAGCGAGAAAAGCCCTTTAGAATTAAGGACCTACAGAATGGAGGCGGCCCCACCAGCCACACCCCGGCACTCGATGTTCCCGCTATGGCTGCTCCCTTCCGGGCCTGACCAGGTTAACGGGTAATCAATGCGGGGGGACCGATGGGGCCACCACTACATGCCTCGCTGAGCAGCGAGTGGCGCCATTGTACCGGTCTTGAGGGCAGATACAACCTCTGAGGTAGAAAAAGTCATCATTTCTCAATGACTTGTCAGGCGCATGGGCGCTGAGCCGGCGCGCAAACCTGTGGGAGCGGGCGCGCCCGCGAAGAAGGCAGCGCCGTGGATGGCACCGGCTTTGCCGGTGATCGCCGGCAAGCCAGCTCCCACAGGGACCGTACAAGCTCTGAATCTTGGTATCGAGCCAGAATGTTTGGGTCGGGGATAGCGCTGGGCTTCAGATAGCAATGCCCTGTTTGGCAAGGAATGTGACGAAGGCATCTTCGTCCAGCACCTTCACGCCCAACTCAGCGGCCTTGGCAAGCTTGGAGCCTGCCCCTGGCCCTGCCACCACGCAGTGGGTCTTGCCAGACACCGAACCGGCCACCTTGGCGCCCAGGCTTTCCAGCTTGTCCTTGGCGATGTCGCGACTCATGCGCTCCAGCGTACCAGTCAGCACCCAAGTCTGGCCGGCCAGCGGCAAGCCCTCGGCCACCTTCTTCTCGCTGCTCCAATGCATGCCGAACGCCAGCAACTGGGCTTCGATGTCCCGCGCCAGCTTCTGATTAGCTTCATCCTTGAAGAACTCACGCACGGCGTCAGCCTGCTTGGCCGCCAGGGCCTGGCGCAGGTCGATGCCGTCGGCGGCGATGATTTTGTCCAGGTTGTCCAGCTTGGCCACCAGCTTATCGGCACCGGTCGGGCCGACCGAGGCGATGTCGAGCTTGGCGATCATCCCGGCCAAGGTGGTGCTGGCAGCAAATTCGGCAGCCAGTTCGCCTTCGTCCTGTAATTGCATGCCGCTGGCCAGAAGCTGTTCAATGACCTTCTGGTTATGTTCGTCTTCAAAGAAGTTGTGAATCTCGTAGGCCACTTCCAGGCCGATGTCCGGCAGGTAGGTAAGCACCTGCGGCAGCGCCTGCTGCACGCGCGCCAGGCTGCCCAGCGAGCGGGCCAGTACCTTGGCGGTCTCTTCGCCTACGTCCGGAATGCCCAGGGCGTAGATGAAGCGCGCCAGGCTCGGGCGCTTGCTGGCTTCGATGGCGTCCAGCAGCTTCTTGCTGGACACCTCGGCAAAGCCTTCAAGGCCGACAATCTGCTCGAACTCCAGCTTGTACAGATCCGCCGGCGAGCGGATCAGGCCCTCGTCCACCAGTTGCTCGACGCTCTTCTCGCCCAGGCCGTCGATGTCCATGGCACGGCGCGACACGTAGTGAATGATCGCCTGCTTGAGCTGGGCGCCACAGGCCAGGCGACCGACACAGCGGTACACCGCACCTTCGCTGGTGGTTTCCTTGCCTTTGCTGCGCTTGACCAGCTGGGTACGCTCGACCTGCGAGCCACACACCGGGCACTCGCTGGGCACTGCTACCGGGCGGGCATCATCCGGGCGGCGCTCCAGCACCACCTGCATCACCTGGGGAATCACATCACCGGCACGGCGGATGATCACCGTGTCACCAATGCGCAGGCCCAGGCGGGCGATTTCGTCCATGTTGTGCAACGTGGCGTTGGACACGGTCACACCGGCAACCTTGACCGGCTTCAGGCGCGCCACAGGCGTTACGGCACCTGTGCGGCCAACCTGGAACTCAACGTCCAGCACCTCGGTCAGCTCTTCCATGGCTGGGAACTTGTGGGCAATCGCCCAGCGTGGCTCACGGGCACGGAAACCCAGCTCGCGTTGGGCCGCCAGGCTGTTGACCTTGAACACCACGCCATCGATTTCGTAAGGCAGGCTGTTGCGCCGCTCGCCAATGTCGCGGTAGTAGGCCAGGCATTCATCGATGCCGGCAGCGTGCCTGAGCTCGCGACTGATCGGCAGGCCCCAGGCCTTGAGCTGCTCGAGGGTGCCGATGTGGCTGTCGCCGATGCTCTCGGACACCTGGCCAACGCCATAGCAGCAGAACTCCAGGGGGCGGCTGGCGGTAATCTTCGAGTCCAGCTGACGCAGGCTGCCGGCGGCGGCGTTGCGCGGATTGGCGAAGGTCTTGCCGCCGGCTTCGGCCTGGGCCGCATTGAGCCGGTCGAAACCGGCCTTGCTCATGTACACCTCACCGCGTACCTCCAGCACCGCCGGCCAGCCATGGCCCTGCAGTTTGAGCGGGATGTTGCGCACGGTGCGCACGTTGGCGCTGATATCCTCGCCGGTGGTGCCGTCACCACGGGTGGCGCCCTGCACCAGTTGGCCGTCGCGGTACAGCAGGCTCACCGCCAGGCCGTCGAGCTTGGGCTCGCAGCTGTAGTCAACCGCCCCAGGCTGGTCGAGGCCTTCTACCACGCGGCGGCCGAACTCACGCAGGTCGGTTTCTTCGAAGGCGTTGCCCAGGCTGAGCATGGGCACTTCGTGGCGCACCTGGCTGAAGGCGGACAACGCCTGGCCGCCGACGCGCTGGGTTGGCGAGTCGGGGGTTACCAGGTGGGGGTTTTCAGCCTCAAGCGCCTTCAGTTCGTTGAACAGGCGGTCGTATTCGGCATCGGGCACACTGGGCTCGTCGAGCACGTAGTAGCGGTAGTTGTGCTGGTCGAGTTCGGCACGCAGTTCGTGGATACGGGTTTCGGCGGTCATTTTTCAGGATCTCTTGCAAAGCAAAAGAGCAGCACTGGGCTGCTCTTGCACTTGAAACAGGGTGGACAGGACCAGGCCAGGCCTGCCCACTTGGGCACATCAGCGCTTCTGGGTCAGCGCGCGGCGCTCGAACTCGACGATGCGCTGGCGGTAGTGCTCGATGGTCTGGGCCGTCAGCACGCTGCGCTGGTCGTCCTTGAGCTCGCCGTTGAGTTCGTGGGCCAGTTTGCGCGCCGCGGCGACCATCACGTCGAAGGCCTGCTTCGGATGACGCGGGCCCGGCAGGCCAAGGAAGAAGCTCACCGCACGGGTGCTGAAGTGGTCGATGTCGTCCAGGTCGAACACGCCAGGTTTTACCGCGTTGGCCATGGAAAACAGCACTTCGCCGTGGCCGGCCATGCTCTCGTGGCGGTGGAAGATGTCCATTTCGCCGAAGCGCAGGCCGCTTTCCAGAATATTCTGCAGCAGTGCCGGGCCTTTGAAGCCGCCCTCGTCACGGGAAATAACGCTGATCACCAGCACTTCCTCGGCCGGTGGCAGCTCCTTGAGGCTGGTGGCAGGCGCCGGGCTGCTGCTGCGGGTGTTGTCGGCGGCAAAGTCGTCATCGCTGTCGGCAAACAGGTCCGGCTCACGCGTGTCGGCACTCAGGTTCAGGTCACCCTGCTGCACATCCGCCGCTGCGGTGGCGCGCTTGTTGCGCTTGCTGGCCTTGGCCGGCTTGGGCTCGCGTTCGCGATCACGCGAAGAAGCGCTGAGCGACGGCAGGTCGCTTTCGTCCAGCTCAGGCTCCTTGTGGGTGTCCAGCACACGCGACGGGCCGAGCACTTCGGCGCTGCCACCCTCTTCGTCCGGCTGGTTGGAATAACTGCGATCCAGACGGAATTTCAACTTGCCTTTCCCGCCGCGCATGCGGCGCCAGCCGTCGAAAAGAATCCCGGCAATGACAATGATGCCGATGACGATCAGCCACTCGCGCAGACCGATTTCCATGTAATCCCGTGCCTCTATAAAAATATGCTTGAAAACAAAGGGTTCAAAGCCCTTTAACACGTGGCGCCAACTCTATGTTCTGACAGGCGTTTTACCCACGCAAAAAACGAGTGACATTAAGCTAGCACGACCAAAGACAACTTTACACCGTCTGTCGCACATGACGGGGGCATTTCGCTCCAGAATGTGCCCCCATCGTCGCACATCAAGCGTCGACCATGGCCATGGCCGCCTCCACATCAACTGCAACAAGACGTGAACAACCTGGTTCATGCATGGTCACCCCCATCAATTGGTCCGCCATCTCCATGGCAATCTTGTTATGCGTGATGTAGATGAACTGCACGCTTTCACTCATTTCCTTGACCAGGCGCGCATAGCGCCCGACGTTGGCATCGTCCAGCGGTGCATCGACCTCGTCGAGCATGCAGAACGGTGCGGGGTTCAACTTGAAGATGGCAAACACCAGCGCCAAAGCGGTCAGTGCCTTCTCGCCGCCGGACAGCAGATGGATGGTGCTGTTCTTCTTGCCCGGTGGTCGCGCCATGATCGTCACCCCTGTATCGAGTAGATCTTCGCCCGTCAGTTCCAGATAAGCGCTGCCACCACCGAAAACTTTTGGGAAAAGTGCCTGTAATCCGGCATTTATCTGATCAAAGGTATCCTTGAAGCGGTTGCGCGTTTCCTTGTCGATCTTGCGGATGACGTTTTCCAGGGTCTCCAGGGCTTCGACCAGGTCGGCGTCCTGCGCGTCCAGGTAGCGCTTGCGCTCGGACTGCTGTTCATATTCCTCGATGGCGGCCAGGTTGATCGCGCCCAGGCGCTGGATGCGTGCTTCGAGCTGCTCCAGTTCCTGTTCGGTGCCCTGCTCGCTGGCCTCGGCCTCCAGGGTGGCGAGCACGCCTTGCAGGTCGTAGCCATCGGCCAGCAACTGCTCCTGCAGGGTCTTGCGTCGTACATCCAGGCCCTGGCACTCCAGGCGCAGTGTTTCCAGCTGGCCGCGCAGCAGTTGGGCTTGCTGCTCGGCCTGGGTGCGGCGTTTTTCGGCATCACGCAGTTCGCGGTCGGCTTCGTCCATGTGCAGCCGGGCCTTGCGCATTTCCTCGTCAACGCTCATGCGCCGCTCCAGCAGCTCTTCGAGCTTCAGGCGCAGTTCTTCCTGGGGTGCCTCGCCCTCTTCCAGGTTCAGGCTCAGTTGCTCCTGGCGCTCGGTAAGGCGCGCAGCCTGCTGCTCCAGGCGCTCCAGAGCCTGACGGGTGGAGTCGTGCTGGGCACGCAACGAGCCTAGGCGCACGGCCAACTGGTGGGCGTGGTCCTTGTGCTGGCGAGCCTCCTGGCGCACCCGGTCGAGGCCTTCGCGCAGGGTGTCGCGGCGGGCCATCAACTGCTCACGCTGCTCGGTGTCCTGGGCCATCAGTTCCAGGGCCTCCTGCAGCAGCAAGCGGGATTCGCCCAGCTGCTCGTGCTCGAGGGCGCGCTGCTCTTCCAGCTCGGCCAGTTCTTCAAGCAGGCGCCGACGGCGCAATTCGACCTGCTCGGCTCGGGCACGGCTGGCTGACAGGCTGGCGTTCAGCTCGCCATGCAGACGGTTTTCCTCCTGGGTGCGGCGGCGCAGCTGTTCGCGCTGCTCTTCCTGGTCCAGCTGCTGCTCGCGCAGGGCCTGCAGCTGTTGCTCCAACTGCTCCAGTGCCGCTTCCTGCTCATGTTGCTCCTGGCCCAGGCGCTCGATCTCCTGGCCGCGCGCCAGCACGCCGCCTTCAGCTTCACCGCCACGGAGCACCCGCAGGAAGTGCCGGCCAACCCAGTAGCCATCGCGGCTGACCAGGCTCTGCCCTTCGCCAAGCGACGCGCGCTGCTCCAGCGCCTGGGCCAGGTCTTCCACAGGTTTGACCTGGCCCAGCCAGGGCGCCAGGTCGATACGGCCCTCGACCTTTTCCAGCAGGCTGCCGGGCAACGACGCACACTTGCCGCTGGCCTGCAGCAAGCGCAGTTCACCTTGCTCAAGGCCTGTGAAATCGAGCGTATCGAAATCATCCACCAGCACGGCCTGCAGATCGGCGCCAAGCACCGTTTCTACTGCCAACTCCCAACCCGGCTCTACCCGCAAGCCTTCAGCCAGGCGTGGCTGTTGTTCCAGGCCTTGGCCTTGCAGCCAGTCTGCAGCACCTGCGCCCGGTTCCAGGGCGGCCTGCTGCAAGGCTTCAAGCGAGGCCAGTCGACCACCCAGGCGCTGCAGGTCGCCCTGCGCCTGCTGCTGGGCCTGGGTGGCCTGTTGCAGTTGCTCGCGCGCGCCTTCCAGGCGCTCCACTACCTGCTCTTCGGACAGCTGCAGTTCTTCCAGCAGCATTTCACTGCTGGCCAATTGCTCGGCCAATTCGAGCATGGCGGCATCCTGCGGGTCGCTACCCAGTTGCTCGCGCTCCTCGCCCAGCTTGCGCTGGCGCTCGGCCAAACGCTCCAGGCTGGCTTCCAGCTGTTGCAGGCGCGCCTGCTGTACTTCGGCCTGGCGGCGTGGCTCGGCGGAGCGGCTGTTGAAGCTGTCCCACTGCTCCTGCCAGCCGTGCATGCCCGACTCGGCTTCTTCAAGGGCCGCAGCGGCCTCTTCAGCGGCAGCCAGGGTCATTTCCTGCTCAGGTTCGAGCATGGCCAGCTCTTCGCCCAGGGTGGCCAGCAAGGTGCGGTCGTGGCCCAGGTGCGATTCAGTCTCCAGGCGTGTGCGCTCGGCTTCCTTGAAGTCGTCCTGCAACTGGCGCAGGCGCTGCTGGCCGTGCTGGATACTCTGTTCGACCCGGGCAATGTCACCGGCTACCGAGTAGAAGCGGCCCTGCACCTGGTTGAAGCGTTCAGACAATTCATGGTGGCCATCGCGCAGGCGCTCGATGCTGGCATCGGCGTTGCGCTGCTCGGCCACCAACGCCTCATGAGAGACATCCTGGTCGCCAATCACCGACTCGCGCTGGCGAACCTGCTCGTCCAGGCCGCGCCAGCGCAAGGCCGACAGGCGTGCCTTCGACTGGCGCTCCTGGGCCTTGTACTCGCGGTACTTCTCCGCCGCCTGGGCCTGGCGGTGCAGGCGCTCCAGCTGGCGCTCAAGCTCTTCGCGCAGGTCGGTCAGGCGTGCCAGGTTTTCCTGGGTGCGGCGGATGCGGTTCTCGGTTTCACGGCGGCGCTCCTTGTACTTGGAGATGCCGGCGGCTTCCTCGATAAAGTTGCGCAGCTCCTCGGGCTTGGCCTCGATCAGCTTGGAGATCATCCCCTGCTCGATGATCGAATAGCTGCGCGGCCCCAGGCCGGTACCGAGGAAAATATCGGTGATGTCGCGTCGACGGCATTTGGTGCCGTTGAGGTAATAGCTGTTCTGCCCGTCGCGGGTGACCTTGCGGCGGATCGAAATTTCGGCGTAAGCGGCGTACTCGCCTACCAGGGTGGTTTCGCTGTTGTCGAACACCAGCTCGATGCTGGCCTGGCTGACCGGCTTGCGGCCGCTGGAGCCGTTGAAGATGACGTCGGTCATCGACTCGCCGCGCAGGTTTTTTGCCGAGCTCTCGCCCATCACCCAGCGCACCGCGTCGATGATGTTGGACTTGCCGCAGCCATTGGGGCCGACCACGGCCGCCATGTTGCTGGGGAAATTGACCGTGGTCGGGTCGACGAACGACTTGAAGCCGGCCAGGCGAATGCACTTCAGGCGCATCGGTCAGCCTCGGGCCAGCGCCGCCAGCACCAGTTCGCAGCTGCGCTGGCCATAGGCGGTAAGCACCTCGCGAATGCGCGGCAGGTCGCGTGCGACAACGGCGTCGAGCAGGCGGGCGAACAGGTCGAGGTAGTCGATCATGTTGGCCTGGCGCTGATCCAGCGACAGATAGTAGGCACGGCTCATGGCCGGCTGCAGGTTTTCCACGGTTTCCTGCAGGAACGGGTTGTCGGCGAACGGATAGGCTGCGCGCATCACCGCGAAGCTATCGGCGACAAACGTCTTGATGTCGAGCTGGTCATGGGCACGCTGCAGGCGCTGCTGAATATCCAGAAACGGGCGCAGGTCGGCATCAGTGCGCCATTTTTGCGCAACCGCATTGCCCAGCAGGATGTAGAACTCGCCCATCAAGGAACACAGGCTGCGCACGCTACGCTCGTCCAGCACGGTCACGTGGGCACCCCGACGCGGCAAGATCGCCACCAGGTGCCGGCGCTCGAGGATCAACAACGCTTCGCGCACCGAGCCACGGCTGACGTTGAGGGCCAGGGTCACCTTCTGCTCCTGGATACGCTCGCCTGGCGCCAGCTCGCCGCGGATGATGCGTTCGGCCAGGTAATCGGCAATCTGCTCGGAGAGGCTGTCCGGGGCCTTGAACGTCATGGTTTTCCTTCAAAATCATTGAACTGGGCACAAGGGGCGGATTGTAGCGTACTTGGGCGGTAATCGCGCAGAGGGGCCCAGCGGTTTATTTGACCTGCCAGACAGCCACGCGCCCGGCGCGATCTATGCTTGCTATAGAGGCAATGTGTTCGGCCGGGCGTTGATCCGAGTAATTTCCTGACCTTTGAGTCAGAAAAATATTGACCTGATAGACAGGTGTTGCTTAGAGTCCGCCCAACAACAATAAAACCATTGCGAGGCCATCCCCGTGATCCAGTTTCTCGTCAACCAGGAGCTGCGTAGTGAGCACGCCCTGGACCCGAACATGACGGTGCTGCAGTACCTGCGCGAGCACTTGGGCAAACCCGGCACCAAGGAGGGCTGCGCCAGTGGTGACTGCGGCGCCTGCACCGTGGTCGTCGGCGAATTGATCCAGGACGAACAAGGCAACGACAGCCTGCGCTACCGCAGCCTCAACTCGTGCCTCACCTTTGTCTCGTCGCTGCACGGCAAGCAACTGATCAGCGTCGAAGGTCTCAAGCATCAGGGCCAATTGCACAGCGTGCAACAGGCCATGGCCGATTGCCATGGCTCGCAATGCGGCTTCTGCACCCCAGGCTTTGTCATGTCGCTGTTCGCCCTGCAAAAGAACAGCAGCGGCCCCGACCTGCACCAGGCCCAGGAAGCCCTGGCCGGCAACCTGTGCCGCTGCACCGGCTACCGCCCGATCCTCGACGCCGCCGAGCAGAGCTGCCGCCAGCCCTGCCGCGACCAGTTCGATGCCCAGCAGGCGCACACCATCAGTCGCCTCAAGGCCATTGCGCCGACCCAGACGGGCGAGCTGAACAGCGGCGACAAGCGTTGCCTGGTGCCGCTGACCGTGGCCGACCTGGCCGACCTGTACAGCTCACACCCCGAAGCCCGCCTGCTGGCCGGCGGTACCGACCTGGCCCTGGAAGTGACCCAGTTCCACAAGACCTTGCCGGTGATGATTTATGTCGGCCACGTGGCCGAGCTCAAGCGCATCGAAAAAACCGCCAGCCACCTGGAAATCGGCGCGGCCACCCCGCTTACCGACTGCTACGGCGCACTCCACGAGGAGTACCCGGACTTCGGCGACCTGCTGCACCGCTTCGCCTCGCTGCAGATTCGCAACCAGGGCACCCTGGGCGGCAATATCGGCAACGCCTCGCCCATCGGCGACTCGCCTCCCCTGCTGATTGCCCTGGACGCGCAGATCGTCCTGCGCCAAGGCGAGCGCCAGCGCACCATGGCATTGGAAGACTACTTCATCGACTACCGCATCACTGCCCGCCAGGACAGCGAGTTCATCGAGAAGATCATCGTGCCTCGCGCCACCAGCGACTGGGCGTTCCGAGCCTACAAAGTGTCCAAGCGCCTGGACGACGACATTTCTGCCGTGTGCGCGGCCTTCAACCTGAGCATCGAAAACGGCGTGGTCAGTGGTGTGCGCATCGCCTTCGGCGGCATGGCGGCCATCCCTAAACGGGCCCGTGCCTGCGAAGCCGCATTGCGCGGCAAGCCATGGAGCCAGGCCGCCATCGAACGTGCCTGCCAGGCCCTGGCCGAGGACTTCACCCCGCTCAGCGACTTCCGCGCCAGCAAGGAATACCGCCTGCTGACCGCGCAGAACCTGCTGCGCAAGTACTTCATCGAACAGCAAACGCCGCACATCGAAACCCGGGTGACCGCTTATGTCTAACCATCACGTAGCCAAGAGCCAGGCCGAGATGGCCGAGCTGTTCAGCCAGGACCTGACCACCGGGGTGGGCCGCAGCGTCAAGCACGACAGCGCCGACAAGCATGTATCCGGCGAGGCGCTATACATCGACGACCGCCTGGAATTCCCCAACCAGCTGCACGTTTATGCGCGCACCGCCGACCGCGCCCATGCGCGCATCCTGCGCATCGACACCACGCCGTGCTATGCCTTCGAGGGTGTGCGTATTGCCATCACCCACGAAGACATTCCCGGCCTGAAAGACATCGGCCCGGTGGTGGCCGGCGACCCGCTGCTGGCCATCGACAAGGTCGAGTTCTTCGGCCAGCCGGTGCTTGCCGTGGCCGCCCGTGACCTTGAAACCGCACGCCGTGCGGCCATGGCCGCCATCGTCGAATACGAAGACCTTGAACCGGTGCTGGATGTGGTCGATGCGCTGCGCAAAAAGCACTTCGTACTCGACAGCCACACCCACCAGCGCGGCGACTCCGCTGCCGCCCTGGCCACAGCCCCGCACCGCATTCAGGGCGCCCTGCACATCGGCGGCCAGGAACACTTCTACCTGGAAACGCAGATTTCCTCGGTGATGCCTACCGAAGACGGCGGCATGATCGTCTACTGCTCCACGCAGAACCCCACCGAAGTGCAGAAACTGGTCGCCGAAGTGCTCGACGTGCCGATGAACAAGGTGGTGCTGGACATGCGCCGCATGGGTGGCGGTTTTGGCGGCAAGGAAACCCAGGCCGCCAGCCCGGCGTGCCTGTGCGCGGTAATTGCGCGCCTGACCGGCCAGCCCACCAAGATGCGCCTGCCGCGGGTCGAAGACATGACCATGACCGGCAAGCGCCACCCGTTCTACGTCGAGTACGACGTGGGCTTTGACGACACCGGCCGGCTGCACGGTATCAACTTCGACCTGGCCGGCAACTGCGGGTACTCGCCCGACCTGTCGGGCTCGATCGTCGACCGCGCCATGTTCCACTCCGACAACGCCTACTACCTGGGCGATGCCACCGTGCATGGCCACCGCTGCAAGACCAACACCGCCTCCAACACCGCCTACCGCGGCTTTGGTGGCCCGCAGGGCATGGTCGCCATCGAGCAGGTGATGGACCATATCGCCCGCCACCTGGGCCGTGACCCGCTGGCGGTGCGCAAGGCCAACTACTACGGCAAGACCGAGCGTAACGTCACCCACTACTACCAGACCGTCGAGCACAACATGCTCGAAGAGATGACCGCCGACCTGGAAGCCAGCAGCGACTACGCCGAGCGCCGCGAGTCGATCCGCCGCTTCAACGCCAACAGCCCGGTGCTGAAGAAGGGCCTGGCGCTGACGCCGGTCAAGTTCGGCATTTCGTTCACCGCCACCTTCCTCAACCAGGCCGGTGCGCTGATCCACATCTACACCGATGGCAGCATTCACCTGAACCACGGCGGCACCGAGATGGGCCAGGGCCTGAACACCAAGGTGGCCCAGGTAGTGGCGCAGATCTTCCAGGTGGACTTCAGCCGCATACAGATCACCGCCACCAACACCGACAAAGTGCCCAACACCTCGCCGACCGCAGCCTCCAGTGGCGCCGACCTGAATGGCAAGGCAGCGCAGAACGCTGCCGAAATCCTCAAGCGGCGCCTGACCGAGTTTGCCGCACGGCACTATCAGGTGACCGAGGAAGACGTCGAGTTCCGCAACGGCCATGTGCGCATGCGCGACCAGATCGTCAGCTTCGAGCAACTGGTGCAGCAGGCTTACTTCGCGCAGGTGTCGCTGTCCAGCACCGGTTTCTATCGCACGCCGAAAATCTTCTACGACCGCAGCCAGGCACGCGGCCGGCCGTTCTACTACTACGCCTTCGGCGCTGCCTGCGTGGAAGTGATCGTGGATACCCTGACCGGCGAATACAAGATGCTGCGCGCCGACATCCTGCACGACGTGGGTGACTCGCTTAACCCGGCCATCGACATTGGCCAGGTGGAAGGCGGCTTCATCCAGGGCATGGGCTGGCTCACCACCGAAGAACTGGTATGGAACGCCAAGGGCAAACTGATGACCAACGGCCCGGCTAGCTACAAGATCCCGGCCGTCGCCGACATGCCGCTGGACCTGCGGGTGAAGCTGGTGGAAAACCGCAAGAACCCGGAAGACACCGTGTTCCATTCCAAGGCCGTGGGCGAGCCGCCGTTCATGCTCGGCATTGCGGCCTGGTGTGCGATCAAGGATGCCGTGGCAAGCCTGGCCGACTACCGCGTGCAGCCGAACATTGACGCGCCGGCGACACCGGAGCGGGTGCTGTGGGGTTGTGAGCAGATGCGCAAGGTGGTGGCTGCAGCGCAACCTGAAGCCCCAGAGTTGGAAACTGTGACTCAGTAACGCCGCGGTCCATGTAGGAGCGGCCTTGTGCCGCGAAAGGGGCGCGCAGCGGCCCCAGGATCTGCACAGGAATGAAGATTTTTGGGGCTGCCATGCAGCCCTTTCGCGGCACAAGGCCGCTCCTACACAAAGCCGACCGCGTTGCACTGAAGAGGAACTGCATCATGCACCAATGGATCAACGCCCTCGCCGACCACCAGTCCCGTGGCGAAGCCTGCGTGCTGGTGACCATCATCGAGGAGCGCGGCTCGACCCCGCGCAACGCAGGCTCGAAGATGGTGGTCAGCGCCAGTGGCCTGTTCGACACCATCGGCGGCGGCCACCTGGAATACAAGGCCCTGCACATCGCCCGGCAAATGCTCGAAGAGCAGCGCACCACCCCACACCTGGAGCGCTTCAGCCTTGGCGCCAGCCTGGGCCAGTGCTGCGGCGGCGTCACCGTGCTGCTGTTCGAGCCCATGGCCGCCGTGCAGGCGCAGATAGCCGTGTTCGGCGCGGGCCATGTCGGCCGGGCTCTGGTACCCTTGCTCGCCGCGCTGCCCTGCCGGGTGCGCTGGATCGATTCGCGCGAACAGGAATTCCCCGAGCTCATCCCCAACGGGGTGACCAAGGTCGTCAGTGAGGAACCGGTCGACGAAGTCGCAGACCTGCCACCAGGCTGCTACTGCATCGTCATGACCCACAACCACCAGCTCGACCTGGAGCTGACCGCCGCCATTCTCAAGCGCAACGACTTCACCTGGTTCGGCCTGATCGGCTCGAAGACCAAACGGGTCAAGTTCGAGCACCGCCTGCGCGAGCGCGGCTACGACGAGGCCGTGCTGGCGCGCATGCGCTGCCCGATGGGCCTGCCCGAGGTAAAGGGCAAGCTGCCCATCGAAATCGCCGTGTCCATCGCCGGCGAAATCATCGCCACCTACAACGCCTGCTTCGGCCAGCACGACGCTGCTGCCAATGCCGGCCCCATTGCCCAGTTGCTGCCGCCCTCCCGGCGCAGCCAAGCTATTTGACGAGTGTGTTATGACCGTTACCCGTAAAGCCTACCGTGCCGCCATCCTGCACAGCATCGCCGACCCGGCCGAGGTGGGCCTGGAGGCTTCCCATGAGTATTTCGAAGACGGCCTGCTGGTGGTCGACGATGGCCGCATCAGCGCCATTGGCCACGCCAGCGAACTGCTGCCGACCCTGGACGCAGGCATCCCGGTGGAGCACTACCAGGACGCGCTGATCACCCCGGGTTTTATCGACACCCACATCCATTTCCCGCAAACCGGCATGATCGGCTCTTACGGCGAGCAACTGCTGGACTGGCTGAACACCTACACCTTCCCCTGCGAAAAGCAGTTCGCCGACAAAGCGCACGCCGACCAGGTGGCGAAAATCTTCCTCAAGGAACTGCTGCGCAACGGCACCACCACCGCGCTGGTATTCGGTAGCGTGCACCCGGAATCGGTCAACGCCCTGTTCGAAGAGGCCGAGCGCCTGGACCTGCGTCTGATCGCCGGCAAGGTGATGATGGACCGCAACGCCCCGGACTACCTGACCGACACCGCCGAATCCGGCTATGCCGAGAGCAAGGCGCTGATCGAGCGCTGGCACGGCAAGGGCCGCCTGCATTACGCAGTTACCCCGCGCTTCGCCCCGACCAGCACACCCGAACAGCTGACCCTGGCCGGCCAGTTGCTCAAGGAACACCCGGGCGTGTACATGCACACGCACCTGTCGGAAAACCTCAAGGAAATCGACTGGGTCAAGTCGCTGTTCCCTGAGCAGAAGGGTTACCTGGACGTGTACGACCACTTCGAGCTGTTGGGCGAGCGCTCAGTGTTTGCGCACGGCGTGCACCTGTGCGACGACGAATGCCAGCGCCTGGCCGAAACCGGCTCGGCCGTGGCCTTCTGCCCCACCTCCAACCTGTTCCTCGGCAGCGGCCTGTTCAACCTGCCCCAGGCTGAGCGCTTCAAGGTCAACGTGGGCCTGGGTACCGACGTCGGTGCCGGCACCAGCTTCTCGCTGCTCAACACCCTGAACGAAGCGTACAAGGTGATGCAGCTGCAAGGCGCGCGCCTGCACCCGTACAAGTCGCTGTACCTGGCCACCCTCGGCGGCGCCCGCGCCCTGCGCCTGGACGACCGTATCGGCAGCCTGCGCCCGGGCAACGATGCTGACTTCGTGGTGCTGGACTACAAGGCCACGCCGCTGCTGGACTACCGCATTCAGCAGTCCAACAGCATCGAAGAGACCCTGTTTGTGCTCACCACCCTGGGCGACGACCGCACTGTGCGTGAAACCTACGCTGCAGGGCGTTGCGTGCACCAGCGCTAAGGCTCTTTTGCCAGGCCCCGGTAAAGCGCGCCGCCGATTGCAGCACCGATCAGCGGCGCTACCCAGAACAGCCACAGCTGTTGCAGGGCCCAGCCACCGACGAACAAGGCCGGCCCCGTGCTACGCGCGGGGTTGACCGAGGTGTTGGTGATCGGGATCGATATCAGGTGGATCAGGGTCAGGGCCAGGCCGATGGCTATGGGCGCAAAACCTGCCGGCGCCCGGGAGTCGGTCGCCCCCATGATCACCACTAGGAACATCGCCGTCATCACCACTTCACTGATGAAACCCGCACCCAGCGTATAACCACCGGGCGAGTGGTCGGCATAGCCGTTTGAAGCCAATCCCGACGACAACTCGAAACCGGCCTTGCCGCTGGCGATGAGGTAGATCACCCCGGCCGCCAGGATGGCGCCAATCACTTGTGCGATCACGTAGGGCAGCAGCTCTTTGGCAGGAAAGCGCCCCCCCACCACAAGCCCGAACGACACGGCAGGGTTGAGGTGGCAGCCAGAGATATGGCCGATGGCGAAGGCCATGGTCAGCACTGTTAGGCCGAAGGCGAAGGCAACACCGAGAACGCCGATACCGAGAGGCGAACTGGCAGCGAGGACCGCACTACCACAGCCACCAAGGACCAGCCAGAAGGTGCCGATAAGTTCGGCACCCATGCGTTTACCGAGGGACATGCTCATGAATCCATTCCTCAAGAAGTTGAACGCAACGAATGCGCAAGCCCAACTGCTTGATGAAGGTTTGCTCACAAGAATTTAGCAGACGTTTGGTTTATGGCCAGAAATGACTGGGGGCCGCTGCGCGCCCATTCGCAGCACAAGGCTGATCCTACAGGGATCGCGTAACGCCTGCAGGAGCAGCCTCGTGCTGCGAATGGGCTGCAAAGCAGCCCCCTTCACTCACCTTGGCAAACGATCAACCCTTGGCAGAAACCTTGGGCTTTTTCAGCAAATGCGAGAACACCGCATGCAGATCGTCCGAGGCGCTCTCCTCGTCCAGGTTCAGCTTGCTGTCGATGTGGTCCATGTGGTGCATCATCAGGCTCACGGCCTGCTCGGCATCACGCGCCTCGATGGCATCGATCAGCTGCATGTGCTCGTCATACGAGCAATGCGAGCGGTTGCCGCTTTCGTACTGGGCAATGATCAGCGAAGTCTGCGACACCAGGCTGCGCTGGAAGCTCACCAGCGGCGCATTGCCCGCGGCTTCCGCCAGCTTGAGGTGGAACTCGCCGGAAAGACGAATGCCGGCACCGCGATCACCGCGAGAGAAGCTGTCGCGCTCTTCGCGCACCATCTGCCGCAGTTCGTTGAGCTGGTCCAGGGAGGCGTGCTGCACGGCCAGTTCGGTAATGGCCCGCTCCACCATACGCCGCGAGAAAAACACCTGGCGCGCCTCTTCTACCGTGGGGCTGGCCACCACTGCACCGCGGTTCGGCCGCAGCAGCACCACGCTTTCGTGGGCCAGGCGCGACAGGGCGCGGCGGATGATGGTGCGGCTGACGCCGAAGATTTCGCCCAGCGCTTCCTCGCTCAACTTGGTGCCCGGCGCCAGGCGCTGCTCGAGGATCGCCTCGAAAATGTGCGCGTAGACGATGTCGTCCTGGGTACCACTGCGGCCGGCCTTGCCGACACGTGCAGGTTTCTTCAGAGGTTGCAGCTGTTCGTTCATGGGCTCTCGAGGCACGAAGAGAAAGTATGGCGCCATTGTACACAGGCTGAGGCGATTCCGCAGGGGGCGTTTTACCTATATAGCCGTTGTACGACGCATTGCGCACACAAAACATAAAACATTATTTGCATTCTTTGTACACAAAAGCATAATCCACCGAGCAACTTCTTGACCCATGAGTCAACAAAACGGTCAGACGTCTGCCTTCCCTCGCGGAGCCGCCAAGTGCATTGCGCAGGAAACTGGCTCCATAACAACAAGAAAGACTTGAGGAGTACTCGCTGTGGAAAGCCGCAAATCCGAAGCCCCTACGCTGGATCTCGCCCCACCGCTCGAAACAAGCTGGCTGGAGCGGATTTTCAAACTCAAGCAACATGGCAGCACCGTCAAAACCGAAATGATCGCCGGGGTGACCACCTTCATCACCATGGCCTACATCATCTTCGTCAACCCCAACATCATGGCCGACGCCGGCATCGACCATGGTGCCGCTTTCGTCGCCACCTGCATCGCCGCCGCGCTGGGCTGCCTGCTGATGGGCCTGTACGCCAACTGGCCGGTGGGCCTGGCGCCGGGCATGGGGCTTAACGCCTTCTTCACCTACACCGTGGTCGGCACCATGGGCTACAACTGGGAAACGGCACTGGGGGCGGTGTTCGTCTCGGGCGTGCTGTTCATGTTCCTGACCTTGTCGAAAGTGCGCGAATGGTTGCTCAACAGCATCCCGGTCAGCCTGCGCCATGCCATGGGGGCCGGCGTCGGATTGTTTCTCGGGCTGATCGGCCTGAAAACGGCAGGCATCATCGTCGACAGCCCCGCCACCCTGATCAAGCTGGGCTCGCTGCATGAGCCGGGGCCGCTGCTGGCGGCAATCTGCTTCCTGCTGATCGCCATCCTCAGCTACAAGCGGGTGTTCGGCGCGATCCTGATCAGCATCATTGGCGTCACCCTGGCAGGCTGGGGCCTGGGCCTGGTCAAGTTTGGCGGGGTGATGTCGATGCCGCCAAGCCTGGCACCGACCTGGATGGCCATGGACGTGGCCGGCGTGTTCAACGTCAGCATGATCAGCGTGGTGCTGGCGTTCCTGTTCGTACACATGTTCGACACCGCCGGCACGCTGATGGGGGTTGCCCAGCGAGCGAACCTGGTAGCGCCGGACGGGCGTATCGAAGGCCTTTCACGCGCCTTGAAGGCCGACAGTGCTTCCAGCGTATTCGGTGCTGTGGTCGGCGTGCCTCCAGTGACCAGTTATGTGGAGAGTGCCGCCGGTGTGGCCGCAGGTGGTCGTACCGGGCTGACTGCGGTGGTGGTTGGCCTGCTGTTCATCGCCGCGATGTTCTTCGCCCCACTGGCCGGGATGATTCCCGCCTACGCAACGGCGGGTGCGTTGATCTACGTGGCAATGCTGATGATGGGCAGCATGGCGCACATCCATTGGGACGAAGCCACCGACAGCATTCCGGCGATCGTCACGGTCATCATGATGCCGCTGACCTTCTCCGTTGCCGATGGTATCGCGCTGGGTTTCATCACCTACGTCGCGTTGAAGGCAGGCACCGGCAAGTACAAGGAAATCTCGGCCAGCCTGTGGGTGCTGTGCGCCATCTTCATTGCCAAGTTCGTGTTCCTCTAAGCACCGGTAGCCTGGCTATAGAGTTTTGGTGTCTTCGAAATCGAGCGCCGCGCGAGCGGCGCTCGATTTTGTTCCGGCTATAAAACCCACGCCGAACACCCCGCATCACCCACCACTTTCCTGCAGACGAAAAAAAGCCCGCCAGTGTGAGAGCGGGCCAAAGGACCTACGAAGATTCTTCTAGCGACCAACTAGCTTCCACGATAGGTCGAATAGCTGTACGGCGAGATCAGCAGCGGCACGTGGTAGTGCTCCTGCGACTCATCGATGCCAAAGCGCAGCACAACAACATCCAGAAACGCCTGGGCCGGCAACTGCACGCCACGGGCGCGGTAGTAATCGCCAGCGCTGAACTGCAACTGGTAAACACCGGTGCGGTAGTCGTCACCCTGCAGCAGCGGCGCGTCGACGCGGCCATCGCTGTTGGTCAAGGCGGTGTTCACCAGCTCCAGTTGCTGGCCTTCGACGCGGTACAGCTCGACCTTGATCGAGCTGCCCGGGCAGCCATGCGCGGCATCCAGTACGTGTGTGGTCAAACGTCCCATTGCGTGTCGCCTCTTGTTCAATCTGTGGGCAAAAAATACTCAGCCATCGCACCAGCATAGCGCCTGCGGCAGGCGGGAATGACGCCATTAAGACATTCCATCGCCAGATTGTACACAATTTTTTAAACCCATCTGTCGCACCCGGCATTTCCTGCCCATAAACGACCCATCGGTCGCAAATACAGGCCGCGTAACGAGGCAAACGTCATTAGCTGACCAATCAGGCAGGTTTCTTGCACTGTATTTCCAGGTCGCTGCGCGGCGACAAAAGGGAAGAAATGCGGAAAAACAGGCTTACAAAAGATTTCAGAAGTTGTATACAATCAGCCCATCCGGTGGTGCGACATACCGACGCGGCCCGCCCACCACCCGCACTAACGCACAAGAAGGAAGACTGCAGTGAGCGCTGACTACCCTCGCGACCTGATCGGTTACGGCAACAACCCTCCTCACCCGCAATGGCCGGGCAACGCTCGCATCGCGCTGTCTTTCGTCCTCAATTACGAGGAAGGCGGCGAACGCAACATCCTGCACGGTGACAAAGAGTCCGAAGCCTTCCTGTCCGAGATGGTCGCTGCCCAGCCGCTGCAGGGCCAGCGCAACATGAGCATGGAGTCGCTGTACGAATACGGCAGCCGTGCTGGCGTGTGGCGCCTGCTGAAGCTGTTCAAGGACAGCGGCGTGCCATTGACCGTCTTCGCCGTGGCCATGGCCGCCCAGCGCCACCCCGACGTGATCCGCGCCATGGCCGAAGCCGGCCACGAGATCTGCAGCCACGGCTACCGCTGGATCGACTACCAGAACATGGACGAGGCCCAGGAGCGCGAGCACATGCTCGAAGCCATCCGCATCCTCACCGAACTCACCGGCGAGCGCCCGGTGGGCTGGTACACCGGCCGCACCGGCCCGAACACCCGCCGCCTGGTGATGGAAGAAGGCGGGTTCCTGTACGACAGCGACACCTACGACGACGACCTGCCCTACTGGGAGCCGAACAACCCCACCGGCAAGCCGCACCTGGTGATCCCCTACACCCTGGACACCAACGACATGCGTTTCACCCAGGTACAGGGTTTCAACTGCGGCGAGCAGTTCTTCCAGTACCTGAAAGACGCCTTTGATGTGCTGTACGCCGAAGGCGCCGAAGCGCCGAAAATGCTCTCCATCGGCCTGCACTGCCGCCTGGTCGGCCGCCCGGCACGCCTGGCTGCACTCAAGCGCTTCGTCGATTACGCAAAAAGCCATGACCAGGTCTGGTTCGCCCGTCGCGTGGATATCGCCCGCCACTGGCACGCCACCCACCCGTACAAGAAAGAGAACGCCTGATGACCGCCTTCAACACCCTCAAGCCCTCCGCCCTGAGCCGTGACGCCTTCGTCGAGGCCTTCGCCGACATCTACGAGCACTCGCCGTGGGTTGCCGAAAAAGCCTACGACCTGGGCCAGTTGGGCGAGCTGGACGAGATCGAAGCGCTGCACCAGCGCATGAGCGACATCCTGCTCAGCGCCAACCACGCCGACCAGCTGGCGCTGATCAACGCTCACCCGGACCTGGCCGGCAAGGCCGCCATCCAGGGCGAGCTGACCGAATCGAGCACCAACGAACAGGCCGGCGCCGGTATCCACCAGTGCACCGCCGAAGAGTTCGCCCGCTTCACCGAGCTGAACGATGCCTACAAGGCCAAATTCCAGTTCCCGTTTATCATGGCGGTGAAGGGCAGCAACCGGCACCAGATCCTCGCCGCCTTTGAAAAACGCATCCACAACGATGCAGATGCCGAATTCAAGGAAGCCCTGGCGCAGATCAACCTGATCGCCCTGTTCCGCCTGCTGCAGTTGTAAGCGACAGCCGAACCTTTTTCAGTACAACGAACATATAAGAGAGACCCGCATGCGCACCCTGATGATCGAGCCCCTGACCAAAGAAGCCTTCGCCCAGTTCGGAGATGTGATCGAAACCGACGGCAGCGACCACTTCATGATCAACAACGGCTCGACCATGCGCTTTCACAAGCTCGCCACGGTCGAGACCGCCGAGCCCGAAGACAAGGCGATCATCAGCATCTTCCGCGCCGACGCGCTGGACATGCCGCTGACCGTACGCATGCTGGAACGCCATCCGCTGGGCAGCCAGGCTTTCATCCCGCTGCTCGGCAACCCCTTTCTGATCGTGGTCGCGCCCGTTGGCGATGCACCTGTATCAGGCTTGGTCCGCGCCTTCCGCAGTAATGGCAGGCAGGGCATCAATTACCATCGCGGCGTTTGGCACCACCCGGTGCTCACGATCGAAAAGCGGGATGATTTCCTGGTGGTTGATCGCAGTGGTTCTGGCAACAACTGCGATGAGCATTACTTCACCGAGGAACAGATGCTGATCCTCAATCCCCACCAATAAGAAAAGGTCGATCATCGTCAGGTGATCGGCAGAGGTACATACTGTGGAAGCACACCTTCACGAATGGCTGAACCTGAGCATTCGCTGGGTTCACATGATCACCGGTGTCGCCTGGATCGGTGCATCGTTCTACTTCGTCTGGCTGGAGAACCACCTGAACCGAAGCAACCCGCGCGATGGGTTGTCGGGTGATCTCTGGGCAATTCACGGCGGTGGTATCTACCACCTGGAGAAATACAAGCTCGCACCCCCGAAAATGCCCGAGAACCTGCACTGGTTCAAATGGGAAGCCTACTTCACCTGGATGTCCGGTATCGCCCTGCTGTGCGTGGTGTTCTACTGGAACCCGGCGCTGTACCTGCTGGCCCCTGGCAGCACCCTGAGCGGTGCCGAAGGCGTGGCCATCGGTATCGGCTCGCTGATCGCTGGCTGGTTCATCTACGACTTCCTGTGCGACTCGCCCCTGGGCAAGAAGCCAGCGCTGCTCGGCGGTGTGCTGTTCGTGCTGATCATCGCCGCCTGCTGGGGCTTCAGCCTGGTGTTCAGCGGCCGTGGTGCATACCTGCACACCGGCGCGATCATCGGCACCATCATGGTCGGTAACGTGTTCCGCATCATCATGCCGGCCCAGCGCCAGCTGGTGGCGGCGATCGAGAACAACCAGACGCCCGACCCGGTGCTGCCGGCCAAGGGCCTGCTGCGCTCGCGCCACAACAACTACTTCACCCTGCCGGTGCTGTTCATCATGATCAGCAACCATTTCCCGAGCACCTACGGTAGCCAGTACAACTGGCTGATCCTGGCCGGTATCGCAGTAGCCGCGGTTCTGATCCGCCACTACTTCAACACCCGCCACGACAGCAACAAGTACGCCTGGACCCTGCCGGTCGGCGCCCTGGCGATGATCTGCCTGGCCTACGTCACCGGTCCGAAACCGATGGCCGTAAGCCCTGAGCAAGCGGCAGCGAAGGTCGAGTACCAGCCGCTGCCTGCGACTGCCGTCGGTGGCAAGACCGCTGCCGAGCAGCGCGCCGAGGACGCCGCCAAGGCTGCCGAAGCGCCGGCTGCACCAGCGCAAGCACCGGCCCAGGCCGCTGCCCAGGCCGGCGGTGGCGACTTCGACAAGATCCACAATGTCATCCAGGAACGCTGCACCGTGTGCCACTCGTCCAAGCCGACCAGCCCACTGTTCAGCGCCGCCCCTGCCGGCGTGATGTTCGACACCCCGCAGCAGATCCAGGCCCAGGCCGCGCGCATCCAGGCGCAAGCGGTCGCCAGCCAGATCATGCCGCTGGGCAACATCACCCAGATGACCACCGAAGAGCGCAAGCTCGTCGGCGACTGGATCGCCAAAGGCGCCCAGGTCAATTGAAACACCCTCCTACAAGGCGACTGAGTCCCCTGTAGGAGCGGCCTTGCGCCGCGAAGAGGCCGGTTAACCCGGCCTCAAACTTGAAGATTCACGCAACAAGCAAGCATCGAGCGTTCAACTGCAAGCGGGAACCCCGGTCTCTCTTCACCGAGTAACTGCCGCTTGGAGCTTGCCGCTTGGATCCGAGAATAAAAACAAAACTCGAGGTGCTGCATGTCCGAGTCACGCAAGGCGTATATCCCCATTGCGCCGCCGCGCGAACCCTTGCCCTTGTTCCAACTGATCCTGGTTGGCCTGCAACACGTTCTGCTGATGTACGGTGGCGCGATTGCCGTGCCGTTGATCATCGGCCAGGCCGCTGGGTTGTCCCGTGAAGAAGTCGCTTTCCTGATCAACGCCGACCTGCTGGTCGCTGGCGTCGCCACCATCATCCAGTCGTTCGGTATCGGCCCGGTGGGCATCCGCATGCCGGTGATGATGGGTGCCAGTTTCGCTGCTGTCGGCAGCATGGTGGCCATGGCCGGCATGCCCGGCGTAGGCCTGCAGGGGATCTTCGGGGCGACCATCGCCGCCGGGTTCTTCGGCATGCTGATCGCGCCGTTCATGTCCAAGGTCGTACGTTTCTTCCCGCCGCTGGTCACCGGTACGGTGATCACCTCGATTGGCCTGTCGCTGTTCCCGGTGGCAGTCAACTGGGCCGGTGGCGGCCATGAAGCTGAAACCTTCGGCTCGCCGATCTACCTGCTGGTGGCCGGCCTGGTGCTGGCGGTCATCCTGCTGATCAACCGCTTCATGCGTGGCTTCTGGGTCAACGTATCGGTGCTGGTGGGCATGGGCCTTGGCTACATCCTGGCCGGCTCCATCGGCATGGTCGACCTGTCTGGCCTGAAAGACGCGCCGTGGTTGCAGGTGGTAACCCCACTGCACTTCGGCATGCCGACCTTCAGCCTGGCGCCGATCCTGTCCATGTGCCTGGTGGTGGTGATCATCTTCGTCGAGTCCACCGGCATGTTCCTGGCCCTGGGCAAGGTGACTGATCGCGAAGTTACGCCAGGGATGCTGCGTCGCGGCCTGCTGTGCGATGCCGGTGCATCGTTCATTGCCGGCTTCTTCAACACCTTTACCCACTCCTCGTTCGCCCAGAACATCGGCCTGGTGCAGATGACCGGGGTGCGCTGCCGCTTTGTCACCATCGTGGCCGGTGCACTGCTGATCCTGCTCAGCCTGCTGCCAAAAGCGGCCTTCCTGATTGCCTCGATCCCGCCTGCGGTACTGGGCGGCGCGTCCATTGCCATGTTCGGCATGGTCACTGCCACCGGGATCAAGATTCTTCAGGAGGCGGACATCGGCGACCGCCGCAACCAGCTGCTGGTGGCGGTGAGCGTCGGCTTCGGGTTGATCCCCGTAGTGCGTCCGGAGTTCTTTGCCCAGATGCCGCAGTGGATGGAACCCATCACCCACAGTGGTATCGCCATGGCCACGGTCAGTGCCCTGGTGTTGAACGTGCTGTTCAACATCCTCGGTGGCGCCGACCGCGCGGTGCACAACGACGCCTGTCACCAGCATTGAGCCATAAGGGGCGGCGCTTTGCCGCCCCTCACCCACATCTGCAGTAACCGCTACGCCGTCGACCCGCCGGAATGGGTCGCCCGGGGCGCCTGCGCGCCAAAAAAACCGCCAACAAAAACAATAAGTCCGGGAATCACAACATGAAGCGCATCACCACGTCCCTGTTGTTGGGCAGCAGCCTGCTGGCCACCCTACCCTCGCATGCAGGCGAATGGCTGCAATGGCATGGCGAAAGCCTGACCTACCTGTATGGCAAGGACTTCAAGGTCAACCCTGATATCCAGCAGACCATCACGTTCGAGCACGCCAACAAATGGAAGTACGGCGACACCTTCATGTTCGTCGACAAAATCTTCTACAACGGCAAGGCCGACGCCAGCAAAGGCGTGACCACCTACTACGGCGAGTTCAGCCCGCGCCTGTCGTTCGGCAAGATCTTCGACCAGAAGCTGGCCTTCGGCCCTATCAAGGACGTGCTGCTGGCCATGACCTACGAGCGTGGCGAAGGTGACAACGAAGCCTACCTGATCGGCCCCGGCTTTGACCTGAACATCCCCGGCTTCAACTATTTCACCCTCAACTTCTACGTGCGCAACACCGAGGGCAGCCGCCCCGGCGACAACGTCTGGCAGATCACCCCTGGCTGGTCGTACACCATCCCCGTGGGCAGGTCTGACATTCTGATCGACGGTTACATGGACTGGGTCCCCGACAACGACCAGACCCGCCGTGGCACCTATCACGCCAACCTGCACTTCAACCCGCAGGTCAAATACGACTTGGGCAAGGCGCTGAACCTGGGCGCCAAGCAGCTCTACGTGGGCTTTGAGTACAGCTACTGGAAGGACAAATACGGCATCGACAGCCGCGGCAACCTGGAAAGCAACCAGAGCGTCGCCAGTGCCCTGATCAAAGTGCATTTCTAATAAACTGACCAAACGCACAAGTTTGAACCACCCCGCTCCAGGACGGAGCACTTGAGGCGCGGCGCGCAAGCCAGTAATCTGCGCGCCCCCTCGATCAGGGCAGAACGGATTCTGCCTGCGTTTACTGACCGCTCAGTCAATGAATACGGGCGGTTGGCCAACGTGTTGCCAGCCTGAAAGACCCTTTTCATCCGTTCAGAACGAAGTCGAGCAGGAAGGTTTTGCCAATCCGGAAAAGTTGGCTCAACCCTTGCCAAACAGCTGTGGCCTATCGAAAAAAGCTGACTCGCAAGACAACAAAAAAGCGCCAATACCGAGCGCTGACAACAGATCAATCAAGGGAGCGACACTCGCAATGCGTACCATAAACAGCCTGATCCTCGCCGGCGGCCTGCTGGCCTGTGGCACCACCTACGCCGACGACCTGCTGCAATGGCAGAACAACAGCCTGACCTACCTGTGGGGCAAGAACTTCAAGGTCAACCCGGCGATCCAGCAAACCGTCACGTTCGAGCACGCGGATGGCTGGAAGTACGGCGACAACTTCATCTTCGTCGACAAAATCTTCTACCAAGGCCAGAAAGACGCCGGCAATGGCCCGAATACCTATTACGGTGAGATCAGCCCACGCCTGTCGTTCAACAAGATCTTCGACCAGAAGGTCGAGTTCGGCCCGGTCAAGGACGTGCTGCTGGCGATGACCTACGAGTTTGGCGAGGGTGACACCGAGTCGTACCTGATCGGCCCAGGCTTCGACCTGGCCATTCCCGGCTTTGACTACTTCCAGCTGAACTTCTACAACCGCACCACCGACGGCAGCCGCGCTGGCGACAACGTATGGCAGATCACGCCGGTATGGTCGTACACCATTCCGGTGGGCGATTCCGACGTGCTGATCGACGGCTTCATGGACTGGGTGGTGGACAACGACGAGAACCGCCGCGGCACCTACCACGCCAACCTGCACTTCAACCCGCAGATCAAGTATGACCTGGGCAAGGCATTGCACCTGGGCGAGAAGCAGCTGTATGTGGGTGTGGAGTACGACTACTGGAAGAACAAGTACGGCATCAAGGACAGCGATGCCTTTACGACTGACCAGAACACCATGAGCTTCCTGGTCAAGGTTCACTTCTGACCTGATCCCTCAGGGCCGTGCCGCGGCCCATTCGCGGGCAAAAGCCCCCCACAGGGTCCGCGCCCGGTTCAAGGCAAACGCGGTACCTGTGGGAGCGGGCTCACCCGCGAACCGGGGCAAAGCCCCGGCCATGCAGCTTATGTGGCAGGCCGGAGCACCCGCCACAATTTGCCGGCAACCGCCACCACCGCCAGCACCACGCCACCGGCCAGCACCCCGGCTACGCCATTGAGCAGTGCCCCGGTCAACGCCCCGCCACGCCCCTCGCTGAACGCCTCGATGGCATGATGCAGCGGCTCGATGCCATGCACCAGAATGCCGCCACCGACCAGAAACATCGCCGCCGTGCCGATCACCGACAGGCTTTTCATCATGTACGGTGCGGCCCGCAGGATGCCGTTACCAACGGCCTGGGTCAGGCTCGATGCCTTTTGGGTCATCCACAACCCCAGGTCATCGAGCTTGACGATGCCGGCCACCAGCCCGTAAACGCCGATGGTCATGACGATGGCGATGCCCGACAGCACGATGATCTGCTGGCTCAGCGGCGCATCGGCCACGGTACCCAAGGTGATGGCGATGATTTCCGCTGACAGGATGAAGTCGGTGCGCACCGCGCCCTTGATCTTGGTTTTCTCGAACGCCACCAGGTCGACAGTGGCGTCAGCCACGGCTTCCTTCCGGGCATTGTGCTGCGCATCGTCCTCTTCCTTGCTGTGCAGGAACTTGTGCGCCAGCTTCTCGAAGCCTTCGAAACACAGGTAGGCGCCACCGATCATCAACAATGGCGTAACCGCCCACGGAATGAACGCACTGATCAGCAGCGCTGCCGGCACCAGGATTGCCTTGTTGACGAACGACCCCTTGGCCACCGCCCACACCACCGGTATTTCGCGCTCGGCACGCACACCGGTAACCTGCTGGGCGTTCAGCGCCAGGTCATCGCCCAGCACACCTGCTGTTTTTTTTGCCGCCACCTTGGTCATTAGCGAGACGTCATCAAGCACCGTGGCGATGTCGTCGATCAGTACCAGTAGACTGCTTCCTGCCATGTTTGCCTGTATCCAGATAGGTGTGTGCCACGGATTCTAGCCCAAAGCCGCTGCCTTGAGCGCCCGTCGAGCGCGGTGCTACCATGCCCGATCCCTCTTAGAGGTGGCCAGACACGAGGAAGATCCCTGACCATGAGCACCATTCGCGAGCGCAACAAGGAATTGATCCTGCGCGCGGCCAGCGAGGAATTCGCCGACAAGGGCTTCGCCGCCACCAAGACCAGCGATATCGCGGCCAAGGCCGGCCTGCCCAAGCCGAACGTGTATTACTACTTCAAGTCCAAGGACAACCTCTACCGCGAAGTCCTGGAAAGCATCATCGCGCCAATCATGCAGGCCTCGACGCCATTCAATGCCGAGGGCGACCCCAAGGAAGTGCTGAGTGCGTACATTCGTTCGAAGATCCGCATTTCGCGCGACCTGCCGCACGCCTCCAAGGTGTTTGCCAGCGAGATCATGCACGGCGCCCCGCACCTGTCGCCCAACCAGGTGGAGCAGCTGAACGAGCAGGCCCGGCACAACATCGAGTGCATCCAGCGCTGGATCGACCGCGGGCAGATTGCCCATGTGGACGCGCATCACCTGATGTTCAGCATCTGGGCGGCGACCCAGACCTATGCCGACTTCGACTGGCAGATTTCTGCGGTGACTGGCAAGGCCAAGCTGGCCGACAGCGATTATGACGCGGCGGCCGAGACCATCATTCGCATGGTCTTGAAAGGCTGTGAGCCTGAAGCAGCGTGACAGGGCCAGTGAGGCTGCCTTGCAGCCCATTCGCGGCACAAGGCCGCTCCTACAGGACATCGCGATCGCAGGTCAAACGCGATCCCCTGTAGGAGCGGCCTTGTGCCGCGAATGGGCCGCAAAGCGGCCCCGGCTATCTTGAGCGTTACGCCACTACCCCGGCATCCGCCTTCAACCCCACCTCCTCGATCGCACTGATCGCACACTGCTCGTCGATATCCGACGTATCGCCGCTGATCCCCACCGCACCCAGCACCTTACCGTCCTGATCACGAATCAGCACACCACCCGGTGCCGGCACCACCGGCCGTTCACCCATCCCGTTCAACGCGGCAAAAAACGCCGGACGCTGCTGCGCGTCCAGCGCCAGCAGGCGCGACCCCTTGCCCAGGGCAATCGCGCCCCAGGCTTTGCCAGTGGCAACTTCAGGGCGGATAAGGCTTGCGCCATCCTCACGCTGTAGCGCCAGCAGGTGCCCGCCGGCATCCAGCACCGCCACGGTCAGTGGCGCTGCATTAATGTTGCGGCCTGCTGCCAGTGCGGCATTTACCAGGCTGACAGCGACTTTCAGGTTCAAGACGTTCATGGAAAGGTCCTCTTCTTGTTGTGAGAAGCCCTGAGGGCAGTTGAAAACCGATAGGGCAAATAGAACACAACGAAAGTATATTTTGTATACAATATTTTGAAACGATCGTATGCGATGGCGCAAATAGCCGTTTTCACGGCCGCTTTGACGAAACCCGGCCTACCCGATGAAAACCCATTGACCTGAGCCGCCAGCCGTGAATACACTCTGTCGCAAAGCAAGTTGTATACAATTACAAAATCGATGAGGCACAACCCATGAGCAAAATGAGAGCAATCGATGCAGCCGTTCTGGTCATGCGCCGTGAAGGTGTAGATACCGCGTTCGGCATCCCAGGGGCTGCCATCAACCCGTTGTACTCGGCCCTGAAGAAAGTCGGTGGCATCGATCACGTCCTCGCTCGCCACGTCGAAGGTGCCTCGCACATGGCCGAGGGCTACACCCGTGCCAACCCGGGCAACATCGGCGTGTGCATCGGCACTTCCGGCCCAGCCGGCACCGACATGGTCACCGGCCTGTACAGCGCCTCGGCCGACTCCATCCCGATCCTCTGCATCACCGGCCAGGCCCCGCGTGCACGCCTGCACAAAGAAGACTTCCAGGCCGTCGACATCACCAGCATCGTCAAGCCGGTGACCAAGTGGGCGACCACTGTTCTGGAGCCAGGCCAGGTGCCTTACGCCTTCCAGAAGGCCTTCTATGAAATGCGCACCGGCCGCCCAGGCCCGGTACTGATCGACCTGCCGTTCGACGTGCAGATGGCCGAAATCGAATTCGACATCGACGCCTACGAGCCGCTGGCCGTCAACAAGCCGTCCGCCACTCGCGTACAGGCTGAAAAAGCCCTGGCCCTGCTCAACGACGCCGAGCGCCCGCTGCTGGTCGCCGGCGGCGGCATCATCAACGCCGATGCCAGCGACAAGCTGGTCGAGTTCGCCGAACTGACCGGCGTACCGGTAATCCCGACCCTGATGGGCTGGGGCACCATCCCGGACGACCACGCCCAAATGGTCGGCATGGTCGGCCTGCAGACTTCGCACCGCTACGGCAACGCCACCCTGCTGAAATCCGACCTGGTGTTCGGTATCGGTAACCGCTGGGCCAACCGCCACACCGGCTCGGTCGATGTCTACACCGAAGGCCGCAAGTTCGTGCACGTCGACATCGAACCGACCCAGATCGGCCGCGTATTCACCCCGGACCTGGGTATCGTTTCCGACGCTGGCAAGGCACTGGACGTGTTCCTGGAAGTGGCCCGCGAGTGGAAAGCCGCTGGCAAGCTGAAGGACCGTGCTGCCTGGCTGGAAGATTGCCAACAGCGCAAAGCCACCCTGCAGCGCAAGACCCACTTCGACAACGTGCCGGTCAAGCCACAGCGCGTGTATGAAGAGATGAACCAGGTATTCGGCAAGGACACCACCTACGTCAGCACCATCGGCCTGTCGCAGATTGCCGGCGCGCAGTTCCTGCACGTGTACAAGCCACGCCACTGGATCAACTGCGGCCAGGCCGGCCCGCTGGGCTGGACCATCCCTGCCGCACTGGGTGTTGTGAAGGCAGACCCGAAACGCAAAGTTGTCGCGCTGTCGGGTGACTACGACTTCCAGTTCATGATCGAGGAACTGGCAGTGGGTGCGCAGTTCAACCTGCCGTACGTCCACGTGCTGGTGAACAACGCCTACCTGGGCCTGATCCGTCAGGCGCAGCGTGGCTTCGACATGGATTACTGTGTACAACTGGCGTTCGAGAACATCAACTCGACCGACGCCGCCACCTACGGTGTCGACCACGTTGCAGTGGTCGAAGGCCTGGGCTGCAAAGCCATTCGCGTGTTCGAACCGGCCGAGATCGCCCCTGCCCTGCTCAAGGCGCAGAAGATGGCAGAAGAGTTCCGCGTGCCGGTTGTGGTCGAAGTGATTCTCGAGCGTGTGACCAACATTTCCATGGGCACCGAGATCAACGCGGTCAACGAGTTCGAAGACCTGGCGCTGGTCGGCAACGACGCGCCAACCGCCATCTCGATGCTGGACTGATCGCCTGACGCCCCCAGGCACGCCCTGGGGGCCTTCATCGCAAGGAGACAACTCATGCCTCGCTTCGCTGCCAACCTGTCCATGCTGTTCACCGAACAGGACTTCCTGGCCCGCTTCAAGGCTGCCGCCGATGCCGGTTTCAGTGGCGTCGAATACCTGTTCCCCTACGACTTCAGCGCTGCAGAAATCAAGCAGCAGCTGGAAGCCAATGGCCTGACCCAGGTGCTGTTCAACCTGCCTGCCGGCGACTGGGCCAAAGGTGAGCGCGGTATCACCTGCCACCCCGACCGCATCGAAGAATTCCGCGCCGGTGTCGACAAGGCCATCGAATACGCCAAGGTGCTGGGCAACACCCAGGTCAACGCCCTTGCCGGCATTCGCCCACAAGGCCCGGACTGCGCCACCGTGCGCAAGACCTTCGTCGAAAACCTGCGCTACGCAGCCGACAAGCTCAAGGCCGCCGGTATCCGCCTGGTCATGGAAATGATCAACACCCGCGACATCCCGGGCTTTTACCTGAACACCACCCAGCAGGCCCTGGAAATCCAGGCCGAAGTGGGCAGTGACAACCTGTTCCTGCAGTACGACATCTACCACATGCAGATCATGGAAGGTGACCTGGCTCGCACCATGGAAACCAACCTGCAACTGATCAACCACATCCAGCTGGCCGACAACCCCGGCCGCAATGAACCAGGCACCGGCGAGATCAACTACCGCTTCCTGTTCGAGCACCTGGACCGCATTGGCTACCAAGGCTGGGTGGGCGCGGAGTACAAGCCCAAGACCACCACCGAAGCGGGCCTGGGCTGGCTGAAAACCCACAACGCAATCTGAGGAACAACTCGGGACCCTGTGGGAGCGGGCTCGCCCGCGAACACCGGCAAAGCCGGTGCCATCCACCGAGTTGTCTGCTTCGCGGGCGAGCCCACTCCCACAGGGGGCCAAAGCTTGCTTGAGATATCACAATTACAAAGAGGTAATTTCTCATGGCTAAAATCGGTTTCATCGGCACCGGCATCATGGGCAAGCCCATGGCCCAAAACCTGCAAAAAGCAGGTCACAGCCTGTTCGTTTCCACCCACCACGACGCCGCGCCAGCCGACCTGATCGCCGCCGGTGCAGTGGCCCTGGCCAACCCGAAAGAGGTTGCCCAGGAAGCCGAATTCATCATCGTCATGGTGCCGGACACTCCGCAGGTGGAATCCGTACTGTTCGGTGAAAACGGCGTGGCTGAGGGCGTAGGCCCGAACAAGATCGTGATCGACATGAGTTCGATCTCGCCTACCGCCACCAAAGCGTTCGCCGAAAAAATCAAGGCAACCGGCGCAGCCTACCTGGACGCCCCGGTGTCCGGTGGTGAAGTCGGCGCCAAGGCCGCTACCCTGAGCATCATGGTTGGTGGCTGCCCGAAAGCCTTCGAGCGCACCCTGCCGCTGTTCGAAGCCATGGGCAAGAACATCACCCGCGTGGGTGGCAACGGTGACGGCCAGACCGCTAAGGTCGCCAACCAGATCATCGTCGCCCTGAACATCCAGGCCGTCAGCGAAGCACTGCTGTTCGCCGCCAAGAACGGCGCCGACCCGGCCAAGGTGCGTGAAGCACTGATGGGCGGCTTTGCTTCGTCGAAAATCCTCGAAGTGCACGCCGAGCGCATGATCAAGGGCACCTTCGACCCAGGCTTCCGCATCAACCTGCACCAGAAAGACCTGAACCTGGCCCTGCAAGGCGCCAAGGAACTGGGCATCAACCTGCCCAACACCTCCAATGCCCAGCAAGTGTTCAACACCTGCCAGGCCCTGGGTGGCGGCAACTGGGACCACTCGGCGCTGATCAAAGGCCTGGAACACATGGCCAACTTCTCGATCCGCGGCGACAAGTAAGTAGTAGACCTTACCGGCCTCTTCGCGGCGGTTCAGCGCGAAGAAGCCAACACCGCTGAACCTGCGACCACAGGTTCAGCGGTAGCACCGAGCAACACCCGCCCCTGGTTCGGCCTGCACGGAGGCAGTTCCAGGGGCGTTTTTGATTCTGCAGAACAACAATAATTGGGAGCCTGCCATGTCGGTCGATCCGCAAAAAATTCTCCGCGAGCTGTTCGACACAGCCATCGCTGCCGCCCACCCCCGCCAAGTCCTCGAACCCTACCTGCCCGCCGACCGTAGCGGCCGGGTCATCGTCATCGGCGCCGGCAAGGCCGCAGCCGCCATGGCCGAAGTGGTCGAGAAAAGCTGGCAGGGCGAAGTCTCCGGCCTGGTCGTGACCCGGTACGGCCACGGCGCCAACTGCCAGAAGATCGAAGTGGTCGAAGCCGCCCACCCGGTACCGGATGCCGCCGGCCTGGCCGTGGCCAAGCGCGTGCTGGAACTGGTCAGCAACCTCAATGAAGACGACCGCGTCATCTTCCTGCTGTCTGGCGGTGGTTCCGCCCTGCTGGCGCTGCCGGCCGAGGGCCTGACCCTGGCCGACAAGCAACATATCAACAAGGCACTGCTCAAATCCGGCGCCACCATCGGCGAGATGAACTGCGTGCGCAAGCACCTCTCGGCGATCAAGGGCGGCCGTTTGGCCAAGGCCTGCTGGCCGGCCACGGTCTACACCTATGCCATTTCCGATGTACCGGGCGACCTCGCCACCGTGATCGCCTCCGGCCCCACCGTGGCCGACCCGAGCACGTCGGCTGATGCCCTGGCCATTCTGAAACGCTACAACATCGAAGCGCCGAAAGCGGTCATCGACTGGCTGAACAACCCTGCCTCGGAAACCGTCAAGGCCGATGACCCGGCCCTGGCCCGCAGCCACTTCCAGCTGATCGCCAAACCCCAGCAGTCGCTCGAGGCCGCCGCAGTCAAAGCCCGACAGGCTGGTTTCAGCCCGCTGATTCTCGGCGACCTGGAAGGCGAGTCGCGCGAAGTGGCCAAGGTTCACGCCGGTATTGCCCGGCAGATCGTTCAGCACGGCCAGCCATTGAAGGCACCCTGCGTGATCCTGTCCGGCGGCGAAACCACCGTGACCGTACGCGGCAATGGCCGTGGCGGGCGAAACGCCGAGTTCCTGCTCAGCCTCACTGAAAGCCTGAAAGGCCTGCCGGGGGTATACGCGCTGGCCGGCGACACCGACGGCATCGACGGCTCGGAAGAAAACGCCGGTGCCTTCATGACCCCGGGCAGCTACGCCCGCGCCGAGGCCCTGGGCCTGTCGGCCAGCGACGAGCTGGACAACAACAACGGCTATGGCTATTTCGCCGCGCTGGATGCGCTGATCGTCACCGAGCCGACCCGCACCAACGTCAACGACTTCCGCGCCATCCTGATCCTCGAGACTGCCCAACCATGACGCCTGATAAAAAAGTAAAGATCCTCGCCACCCTCGGCCCTGCGATCAACGGCATCGACGACATCCGCCAACTGGTCGAAGCCGGCGTGAACATCTTCCGCCTCAACTTCAGCCACGGCGAACACGCTGACCACGCCTTGCGTTACCAGTGGATCCGCGAAGTGGAGCAGCAACTGAACTACCCGCTGGGCATCCTCATGGACCTGCAAGGGCCAAAGCTGCGCGTGGGCCGTTTCGCCGAAGGCAAGGTGCAGCTGCAACGCGGCCAGGCCCTGCGCCTGGACCTGGACAAGACCCCGGGCGACAGCCGCCGGGTCAACCTGCCACACCCTGAAATCATCGCAGCCCTCGAGCCCGGCATGGACCTGCTGCTGGACGATGGCAAGCTGCGCCTGCGCGTCACCGCCAAGCACAACGATGCTATCGACACTGAAGTGCTGAACGGTGGCGAGCTGTCCGACCGCAAGGGTGTCAACGTACCGCAAGCAGTACTCGACCTCTCCCCGCTCACCGAAAAGGACCGCCGCGACCTGGCCTTTGGCCTGGAACTGGGCGTGGACTGGGTGGCCCTGTCGTTTGTACAGCGCCCTGAGGACATCGTCGAAGCGCGCCAGCTGATTGGCGATCGCGCCTACCTGATGGCCAAGATCGAGAAACCCTCGGCGGTCGAACAACTGCAAGCCATTGCCGAACTGGCAGACGCGATCATGGTGGCGCGTGGTGACCTGGGCGTGGAAGTGCCGGCCGAAAGCGTGCCGCAAATCCAGAAGCGCATCATCAACACCTGCCGCCAGTTGGGCAAGCCGGTGGTGGTAGCCACGCAGATGCTCGAGTCCATGCGCTTCTCGCCGGCGCCGACCCGTGCCGAAGTCACTGACGTGGCCAACGCCGTGGCCGAAGGTGCCGATGCGGTCATGTTGTCGGCCGAGACTGCCTCGGGTGACTACCCGCTGGAAGCCGTGCAGATGATGAGCAAGATCATCCGCCAGGTGGAAAACGGCCCTGACTACCAGGCCCAGCTCGACGTTGGCCGGCCGAAGGCCGAGGCCACCGTGTCGGACGCCATCAGCTGCGCCATCCGCCGCATCAGCGGCATCCTGCCGGTGGCGGTGCTGGTCAACTACAGCGAGTCGGGCGCCTCGACCCTGCGCGCTGCACGCGAGCGGCCACGGGCACCGATCCTCAACCTCACGCCGAACCTGAACACCGCGCGCCGCCTGAGCGTGGCCTGGGGCGTGCATTCGGTGGTCAACGACCGCCTGCGCCAAGTGGACGAGGTGGTTTCCACCGCCCTGGAGATTGCCCAGGCGCAAGGCATGGCCAGCCGTGGCGACACGCTGCTGATCACAGCCGGTGTGCCTTTCGGCAAGCCAGGGTCGACTAACACGCTGCGGATCGAGACTTTGATCTGAGATTGCCGGGGCGCTTTGCGCCCCATTCGCAGCACAAGGCTGCTCCTACAGGGACCGCGTAGCCTGAGAAGCTCGCGATTCCTTTGTAGGAGCAGCCTTGTGCTGCGAATGGAGGGCGCAGCCCTCCCCGTACACCGATCTACCTGCACTGCGGAAAACCGAGGCCCAGAGAGGCCCACCGCTCCCCCATCAACCTCACTGACTGCCCCATGTACACCAAAAATTTCGTCAACCCGTGCCCTGACTGGGCCACGGCATTACTCAACGGCTTCAGCCAGGTGCTGCTGCTGCGCAACCCCCTGTGCGGCCTGTGCTGCCTGCTGGCCATTCTGCTGACCGCGCCCAACCTGGTCGGCGGCGCCCTGCTTGGCGCCCTGGCCGGCCTGCTCACCGCCCAGGCACGCGGCTACGACCGCGCCGACCGCCAGGCCGGGCTGTACAGCTACAACGGCGTGCTCATCGGCCTGTTGATCAGCGCCGTGCTGCCTTGGTCGGCCATTCTGCCGCCACTGATCATCGCTGCCGGCGGCCTGTCCAGCATCATTACCCACCAGTGGCGCAAGCGGGGCGGCAAGCTGCTGATTGCCTATACCGCGCCGTTCGTCCTGCTGGGCTGGGGCACGCTGATGCTCACCAGCCCCTCGCCCAGCAGCTTCGTCGAGGCCGACCCGCTGGACGCCCTGGCGCGTGGCGTCGGTCAGATCTTCCTGCTTGACCAGCCCTTGGCCGGGTTGCTGATCATCGTCGGCATGTTCATCGCCAACCCCTACGCGGCAATGTGGGCGGTGATCGGCTCGGCCATCGGTGGGGGCGTGGCGTTGATTGCCGACCAGGCGCAGGCAGCATGGCTCGGCCTGTATGGCTTCAACGCCGCGCTGGCGGCACTGGCCTTCAGCAGGCAAGGTGAAAAACCCTGGGTGACGCTGCTTGCCATCGCCTTGGCCCTGTTGCTGCAATCGCTGTTCAAGCTGCTGCCCGTGCCGGGCCTGACAGCGCCCTTCGTCGCCGCCTGCTGGCTGATGCACCTGGGCAGCCACCTGGCTCAGCCCAGGCAGCGCAACGCCAGCCGCTTGCACAGCTGAAATGCAACCCCTAGGCTCAGCCCATCGCTTTTTTGGAATGAGCCAATGAATAACCCTGCGAGCCTGCGCGAGCGGCTCTTCGTCATCGTCTTCCAGTCCGATACCGTGGCAGGAAGACGCTTCGACAAAATCCTCCTGCTGATCATCCTGGCCAGCCTGGTCACCGTCATCCTCGACAGCATCGACGAAGTGCACCAAGGCTACGCCGGCCTGCTGGCCGGCATCGAGTGGGGCTTTACGGCGATATTCCTGGCCGAGTACATCACTCGCCTGTACTGCTCGCCCAAGCCCTTGCGCTATGCCTTCAGTTTTTATGGCCTGGTCGACTTGCTGGCGATCGTGCCGGGGATCATCGCCCTCTATTACAGCGACGCCCAGTACCTGCTGATCATCCGGGTGATACGGATGCTGCGGATCTTCCGCGTGCTCAAGCTCAGCCCCTATCTCAAGCAGGCTCACTACCTGATGGAGGCGCTGCGCGGTAGCAAGCAGAAGATCATCGTGTTCCTGGTGACGGTATCGACCCTGGTGACGGTGTTCGGCACGCTGATGTACGTGATCGAAGGGCCGGAGCACGGCTTTACCAGCATCCCCAAAGGCATCTACTGGGCCATCGTCACCCTCACCACCGTAGGCTTTGGCGACATCGTGCCAAAGACGCCGCTGGGGCAGGTGCTGTCGTCGCTGGTGATGATTACCGGTTATTCGATCATTGCCGTGCCGACCGGCATCTTTACCGCCGAACTGGCCAATGCCATGCGCGGGGAGCAGCTGCAGCATGAATGCCCGACGTGTCACAAAAAGACGCATGAGCATGGGGCGGCGTTCTGTTCCCGGTGTGGGAATGGGCTGTTTCCCAAACAATGATGCTGCCTGTACTGGCCCTTTCGCGTGTAAACCCGCTCCCACAGGATCACCACAGGCCTTAGCGGTGCGCGGCCCCTGTGGGAGCGGGTTTACCCGCGAAGAGGCCAGTACAGGCAACGGCATAACCAAAGTCATTTTTGTTCTTTAACCGCCACAAACCCACCCGCTATAGTCGCAGGCAAATTGCCAACATCTCGATAACAAGGACGCAACGTGAAAAAACTCTTCACCGCCTCGCTGCTCGCCGCAGGCCTGGCCTTGGGCAACCTCGCCCAGGCCGCCCCCACCCTGCTGAACGTTTCCTACGACGTGATGCGCGACTTCTACAAGGACTACAACCCGGCCTTCCAGAAGCACTGGGAAGCCGAGCACAAAGAGAAGGTCAACGTGCAGATGTCCTTCGGCGGTTCGAGCAAACAGGCGCGTGCAGTGATCGATGGCCTGCCGGCCGATGTCATCACCATGAACATGGCCACCGACATCAACGCACTGGTCGACAATGGCAAGCTGGTGCCGGACAACTGGGTAACCCGCCTACCGAACAACAGCGCGCCGTTCACCTCGGCCACTGTGTTCATCGTGCGCAAGGGCAACCCGAAAGCCCTGAAAGACTGGCCCGACCTGCTCAAGGACGGCGTGCAAGTGATCGTGCCCAACCCGAAAACCTCGGGTAACGGGCGCTACACGTACCTGTCGGCCTGGGGCTATGTGCTCAAGCAAGGCGGTGACGAGAGCAAGGCCCGCGATTTCGTCGGCAAGCTGTTCAAGCAGGCCCCGGTGCTGGACACCGGTGGCCGTGCCGCCACCACCACCTTCATGACCAACCAGATTGGTGATGTGCTGGTCACCTTCGAGAACGAAGCCGAGATGATCGCCCGCGAGTTCGGCCGCGACCAGTTCGAAGTGGTTTACCCAAGCGTGTCGGCCGAAGCCGAGCCACCTGTCAGCGTGGTCGACAAGGTCGTGCTGAAGAAAGGTACCAAGGCCGTGGCCGAGGAATACCTGAAGTACCTGTGGTCCCCAGAAGCCCAGGAGATCGCCGCCAACAACTACCTGCGCCCGCGTGATGCCACGGTGCTGGCCAAATACACCGACCGTTTCCCTAAAGTGGACTTCCTGTCGGTAGAGAAGACCTTTGGTGACTGGCGCACCGTGCAGAAGACCCACTTCAACGATGGTGGGGTGTTTGACCAGATCTATACCGGTCAATAACTGATGCAGGCAGGTACTGCACAATGCCCGAGGCGTGTGCAGTACCTGTGGGAGCTGGCTTGCCGGCGATAGCGCCAGTCGTTTTGACACACCTCTTCGAACTTTCTCCACCAACCTGCAATCAGTTCCTTGAGTAACCCTGCCCCGCTCACCCCGGCCCAAGGAGTACTCCAGTGCTGCGTTTTCTCTCTACCCTGCTGCTCGGCTGCCTGCTGAGCACCCACCTGTTGGCCGCTGACCCCACCCCCACTGAAGAACAACCCGCCGAACCCGAACCGGTACTGCAAGGCGGACTGCTTGGCGCCCTGGCCGACGGCCTGGACAGCGCCGCTCAGGAGCTGGACCTGGACGCCCATCTGGTGGATGCCTGGCGCCTGCGAACCGACCGCGCCGCCAAGGAAGTCGAGCGCCTGGTTGACCGCCATTCGGCCACCGATTCGCTGCAACTGGCCGGCAACTTCATTCTGCTCACCCTTACCTGGGCCGCCAGCTTCGCGGCACTCACCAGCCTCGGCCGCTGGGTAGCCAAACGCACTTCCGGTACGCCCTGGCTACGCGAACGCAAACGCGCCAGCAGCCTGCTCGGCTATCTGCTGCCCTACACCCTGCCGGCGCTGGCCAGCCTGCCGCTGACGCTGTACGCCAGCCGCTTTCTCGACCCGTCAGTGGCCCGCGCCTTGGGCCTGAGCCTGGCTTACGCCACCAGCAGCGGCCTGTTCTCGACTTCGATCATCCTGTGCCTGGTGACCCTGTTCGATGCCGGGCACAAACGCGACGCCGTGGCGGTCATCAAACGCCTGGCCCCCCGCCCGCTGTTCATGATCGGCTTCCTCGCGGCCTGGAGCGACGCCCTGACCAGCCCACAAATCGCCCGCCAGCTGGGCGGCAACATCACCGCCAGCATCGCCGTGGCCACCGGCCTGATTGCCACCTTCATCTTCGCCAGCCTGGTGATCCGCCTGCGGCGCCCGGTGGCGCACCTGATCCGCAACCGCGCCTTCAAGGACCGCGTGCAGCATCGCGCCGTGCAGGAGACCCTGCGGATCTTTTCGGTGCTGTGGTATCTGCCGATCCTGCTGATGATCCTGGTGTCGGCCATTCACCTGATCGGCGCCGGCGAAGAAAGCCAGAAGGCCCTGCAGAAAGCCTTGCTGACCACTGTACTGCTGGTCTGTACCGTGTTCCTCAGCACCTTGCTGCAACACTTGCTGGCCCAGCGCGAAACCGACCCGGCGCAGCGGGTACGCCCTTACAAGGAGCTGCTGCGCAGCCTCGCCCATGCGCTACTGCGCATCGCCATGGCGGTGACCTTCATCGAACTGCTGGGGCGCATCTGGGGCTTCTCGGTGGTCGATTTCGCCCTGAGCAACAGCCTGGGCCAGGCGATCAGCAACTCGCTGTCGAGCATTGGCCTGATCCTGCTGGTCACCTGGCTGCTGTGGGTGGTACTCGACACGGCCATCCAGGAAGCACTCAAACCACCCGTCGGCCGCCGCAGCGCACGCCAGCCGAGCACCAGGGTACGGACCATCCTGCCGATGCTGCGCAATGCGATCAAAGTGATCCTGATCGTCATCTGCACCATCACCACCATGGCCAACCTGGGCATCAACGTCGCGCCACTGCTGGCCGGTGCCGGGGTGATCGGCCTGGCCATCGGCTTTGGCTCGCAGCAACTGGTACAGGATGTGATTACCGGGCTGTTCATCCTGATCGAGGACACCATTTCCATCGGCGACTGGGTGGTGCTTGATTCCGGCCATGCCGGTACCGTCGAAAGCCTGACGATCCGTACCTTGCGCCTGCGCGATGGCAAAGGCTTCGTGCACTCGGTGCCGTTCGGCCAGATCAAGGCGGTTACCAACCAGTCGCGGCAGTTCGCCTATGCGTTCTTCTCGGTGCAGTTCACCTACGACAGTGATGTGGATGCGTCACTGGCGCTGATCCATGAGGTGGGCAAGTCGATCAGCGAAGACCCGCTGCTGCGCATCAACCTGCAAGGGCCGCTGCAAGTGTTCGGGGTGGACCGCATGGACTTGAACGGGTTTGTGCTGACGGCGCAGTTCCGCACCATTTCCGGCGGGCAATATGCAGTGAGCCGGGCGTTCAACGAGCGGCTGAAGAAGCGGGTGGACCAGACCGACAACGTGAGTTTTGCCCAGGTGTACCCGCTGCCACTGCAGGCCCTGGGGGCATGAATTCGCCTGCACCGGCCCTTTCGCGGGCTCGCCCGCTCCCACAAGGATCATCACAGGCCTTCGTGCTGTGCGGTCCCTGTGGGAGCGGGCATGCCCGCGAAGAGGCCAGTAAGAGCAACATCAAACCTGGCGGAATACCAAGGCCTTGAGCCCCCCGGCCGGGTCCACATCCGGAAACTCCGGCGGGTTCTCCAGCCGCTCTACAAACACCAGCGATGGCGCCTGCTCAGCCATCCCCTCGATCAGAAACTCCGGCCCGACCCCCGGGTCGTTGACACAGGCCAGCACCGTCCCACCCGCGCTCAGCAACTCCGGCAAACGCCGCAGGATCTTCGCGTAATCCTGGGTCAGCACGAAGCTGCCACGCTGGAAGGTCGGCGGGTCGATGATGATCAGGTCGTAGGGCCCATACTTGCGCACCTTGCCCCACGACTTGAACAGCTCATGCCCCAGGTAGGCCACACGCGATGCATCGTGGCCATTCAGGCGATGGTTATCGCGCCCGCGGGACAGCGCCGACTTGGCCATGTCCAGGTTCACCACCTGCTCAGCGCCCCCGGCAATCGCTGCCACCGAGAAGCCGCAGGTGTAGGCGAACAGGTTCAGCACGCGCTTGCCCGCCGCCTGCTCGCGCACCCAGCGCCGGCCGTAGCGCATGTCGAGGAACAGGCCGTTGTTCTGCCGCACGCCCAGGTCCAGCAGGTAGGTCAGGCCGTCTTCGACCACCTCACGTTGGTGGCACGGCTCGCCCAGCAACCACTGGCCCGGGCTGTCGGGCAAGTAGCGGTGCTGGATGAGAATGGCCTGGCCGGCCCATTGCGGGGACTGGGCCACAGTGCGCAGCATGGCTTCCAGTTCGGCCAGTTGGCCCTCGGGCAGCTCACGGAACAGGGCTACCGAGAGCACGCCTTGCAACCAGTCCACAGTGACCTGCTCCAGGCCTGCCCAGCAGCGGCCACGGCCATGGAACAGGCGGCGGGTTTCCTGCGGGGCAGGGTCGAGGGCGGCGAGCAGGTGCTGCTCCAAGGTGTGAATCGGGGAAGTCATGGTGGGTCGCAGGCTGGCAAAAGCGGCATTCTACCTTGCCGGCCTCTTCGCGGGTAAACCCGCTCCCACAGGGACCCCACAGTATTCAGAGCCACGGTGATCCTGTGAGAGCGGGTTTACCCGCGAGAGGCCCGCGAGGTCACTTCAATTCTTGACTGCAAGCCGCGCCGGCCGGAACCACCATCCCTGCTGCATCCCCGCCGCTGCCAGCAGAATCAGCCCTACCCCCAGCCATTGCAGCGGCGCCAAGCGGTGCCCGAACGCCACCCAGTCCACCAGAATCGCCGCAATCGGGTAAATGAACGACAGCGCCCCGGTCAACGCCGTGGGCAAACGCTGGATGGCACTGTACAGCAGCACATACATGAGGCCGGTGTGGACCATGCCCAGCGTCAACAGGCTGGCCAGCGCTGACGCTTCACCCGGCAATCCGCCGAGCTTGACCCACGGCGCCAGCAACAGCACACCCGTCGTTACCTGGATCAACGCGATCAGGTGAGGCGGGGTGCCTTTCAGCCGCTTGATGATCAACGCCGCAATGGCATACAACAACGCCGCGCCCAGTGCCAGGCCAATGCCCAGCAAGTATTCCTCACCACCGCCCTGCCCCGCACCATGGGCGCTGACGATGGCCAACATGCCAAGGAACGCCACGCTAAGCCATGTAAGCTTGGCCAGTGTGATCTTTTCGCCCAGAAACAGCGCTGCCAGCCCCACCAGCATGAACGGCTGCACGTTGTACACCGCTGTCCCGATGGCGATCGACGCACGGGAATACGAGGCAAACAGCAGCAGCCAGTTGCCGACAATGGCCACGCCGCTGGCGATCGCCAACAGGAACGCCGTACGGCTGATGACTCCGGCCCGCAAAAAGCCGAAAGCGGCGCAAATCACCAGCAGGGTCACGGCGCCGAAAACGCAGCGCCAGAACACCACCTCGAGCACCGGCTGCCCCGACACCAGCACGAACCAGCCGATGGTCCCGGAAATCAGCATGGCGGCGACCATTTCCAGCGAGCCACGGCGCAATGAACTGTCCATCTCACACCTCCCATTGACGATGACAACAGTATGCAAAGGTTGCAGCCTTGCCTTCCAGCGGTTTACCAAGGCAAATTTGCAGCCTTGCCTTTACTATCAAGGCAAATAAGGCGAATTACCTGACGAGGTGACCATGACCGATGCCATCGACCAACTGCTGATCAACGCACTGATGGAAGACTCGCGTCGCTCGCTCAAAGCCTTGGCGCAAGTCAGCGGGCTGTCCGCGCCCAGCGTCAGCGAGCGCCTGCGCCGACTGGAAGAGCGTGGGGTGCTGCGCGGTTACACCGTGGAGGTCGACCCGCGCGCCTTTGGTTACCAGTTACAGGCCATCGTGCGCATCCGCCCACTGCCGGGCCAGCTGCAGGAGGTAGAACGGCAGATCATTGCCATCCCCGAGTTCACCGAATGCGACAAGGTCACCGGGGAGGACTGTTTCATTGCCCGGTTGCATGTGCGCTCGATGGAGCAACTGGACACCCTGCTCGACCGCATCAATGTGCTGGCCGAGACCAACACCGCCATCATCAAGAAAAGCCCGGTGAAGCGGCGATTGCCGCCAATGGAATGAATTCGCCTGTTCCGGCCTCTTCGCGGGCACGCCCGCTCCCACAGATACTGCACAGGATTCTGGCCTGTGGTGATCCCTGTGGGAGCGGGCGCGCCCGCGAAGAGGACCGGGCAAGAAAAGCTGACTATTTTTTGTACACAAGAATGTCACCATAAGTGCCATTTTTGTGTGCACTTTCTCCAATAGCGCCCCAATCCGTTACACACTCATCGCCACTTATTTTGACCAATTGATCAACTATTGCACTTTATAAAAAATTAAACCTGCTCAATTGGTCAACTTATACTTTCTTTATTTCATTAACTTATCTTTCAACAAGATAAGTTCGAAATCTCCATCTGTTGAAACTTGCATTCCCTTGGCATGGAACTCGCTTTGGTGTGTTCGTGTTTTGTATACAACTTGAACAAAACATAAATACACAAGAACCCGCCACGCCGGTCCAAAGCCGGCCGCCGCGCCCAGAACCCTGTGATGCCAAGCTGCACCGACGAGATGGCGAGCCCGTGCGCATGCCCGCTCATCGCAGTCAAAGTGCATCAGGAGCCCGCCGGAATGAGTAGCAGCCTCGACCTTGCCCCTGAACTATCCGTCGCCAGCACCCACCCCGCTTCCAGCCTCGTTGGCAATGCGCCAGAACTGGCCCTGAGCCCGCGCCTGCACAACCGCGACCTTGCCCCGACACGCACCGAAGGGCGGCGCTGGGGTGGCTATAGTATCTTCGCGTTGTGGACAAACGATGTGCACAATATTGCCAACTACTCGTTCGCCATGGGCTTGTTCGCCCTTGGCCTGGGTGGCTGGCAGATTTTGCTGTCGCTGGCAATTGGCGCGGCGCTGGTGTACTTCTTCATGAACCTGTCCGGCTACATGGGGCAGAAAACCGGGGTACCGTTCCCGGTCATCAGCCGCATTGCCTTCGGCATCCATGGCGCACAGATACCGGCGCTGATCCGCGCAGTCATTGCCATTGCCTGGTTCGGCATCCAGACCTACCTGGCCTCAGTGGTGCTGCGCGTGCTGCTTACCGCCGTGTGGCCGCAAATGGCGGCCTACGACCACGACAGCATCCTCGGCCTGTCGAGCCTGGGCTGGGTGTGCTTCGTGTCAATCTGGCTGGTACAGCTGGTGATCCTGGCCTACGGCATGGAGATGGTGCGCCGCTACGAGGCCTTCGCCGGCCCGGTGATCCTGCTGACCGTGGCCGCCCTGGCAGTGTTCATGTACTTCAAGGCCGACGCGCGCATCGCCTGGTCGGTCGCCGAGCCACTGACCGGCATCGATATGTGGCGCAACATCTTCGCCGGCGGCGCATTGTGGCTGGCCATCTACGGCACCCTGGTGCTGAATTTCTGTGATTTCGCCCGCTCCTCGCCATGCCGCAAGACCATTCGCGTCGGCAACTTCTGGGGCCTGCCGGTGAACATCCTGGTGTTTGCCGTGATCACCGTGGTGCTGTGCGGCGCGCAGTTCCAGATCAACGGCCAGATCATCGACAGCCCGACCCAGATCGTCGCCGCCATCCCCAGCACGTTGTTCCTGGTACTGGGCTGCGTAGCCTTCCTGATTGTCACCGTGGCGGTGAACATCATGGCCAACTTCGTCGCCCCGGCCTTCGTGCTCAGCAACCTGGCGCCACGCCACCTGAACTTCCGCCGCGCGGGGCTGATCAGCGCCACCCTGGCGGTGCTGATCCTGCCGTGGAACCTGTACAACAGTCCGCTGGTGATCGTGTACTTCCTGTCCGGCCTGGGCGCCCTGCTGGGCCCGCTGTACGGGGTGATCATGTCCGACTACTGGTTGCTGCGCAAAGGCTGCATCAACGTGCCAGAGCTGTACACCGAGCACCCGACCGGCGCCTACCACTACAGCAAGGGTATCAACCTGCGCGCCGTGGCCGCCTTCGTGCCTGCTGCGTTGCTGGCCATCGTGCTGGCCCTGGTACCCAATTTCCACAGTGTGGCCCCGTTCTCCTGGCTGATCGGTGCCGGCATCGCCGCCGTCCTGTACCTGCTGATCGCACCACGCAACCGCCACTACCACGACGTCAGCGGCGAATGCATCGCCGTCGACCACAGCAGCCATTAATCAGGGAGGACTGCCCATGCGTATTCTGATCGCCAACGTCAACACCACCGAAGCCATCACCGAAGCCATTGCCCAGCAAGCCCGAGCGGTAGCAGCGCCCGGTACCGAAATTGTCGGACTTACCCCTTGGTTCGGTGCCGAGTCGGTGGAAGGCAACTTCGAAAGCTACCTGGCCGCCATCGCCGTGATGGACCGGGTGCTGGCCTACGAGGGCCCCTACGACGCCGTGATCCAGGCCGGTTATGGCGAACACGGCCGCGAGGGCCTGCAGGAATTGCTGAACGTGCCAGTTGTGGACATTACCGATGCAGCCGCCAGCACCGCGATGTACCTGGGCCATGCCTATTCCGTGGTGACCACGCTGGACCGCACCGTGCCACTGATCGAAGACCGTCTGAAGCTGTCTGGCCTTTATGACCGCTGTGCGTCGGTGCGGGCCAGCGGGCTGGCGGTGCTGGAGCTGGAAGCTGACCCACAACGGGCTGTGGAGGCGATTGTCGAGCAGGCCGAACGCGCCGTGCGGGACGACAAGGCAGAGGTGATCTGCCTGGGTTGCGGTGGGATGGCCGGGCTGGACGAGCAGATCCGCCAGCGCACCGGCGTGCCGGTGGTGGATGGCGTGAGCGCGGCGGTGACCATCGCCGAATCGCTGGTGCGCATGGGCTTGAGCACCTCCAAAGTGCGCACCTATGCCACGCCGCGGGTGAAGAAAGTGGTGGGTTGGCCGATGCGCTTGGGTCGCTGAGCCTTCATTTGCCTGTACCGGCCTCTTCGCGGGCTTGCCCGCGAAGAGGCCAGTGCTTTCAACCCATCATCTCGACCAGGCGCTGCGCACTGCCACAGGCCAGGGTAAACCCCAACGCCCCATGTCCCAGGTTCAGCCACAGGTTGCGATACACCGTCCCACCAATGATCGGCACCCCGGTCGGTGTCGCCGGTCGCATCCCCGCCCACTCAACCGCCTGGCCATAATCCGCTGCCGTCGGTAACGTCTCCAGCGCCAACCGCCTCATGCTCTGCAACCTGCGCTTTTCCACCGACTCGTCGAAGCCGACAATGTCCACCATCGCCGCCACCCGTAGCTGCTGCCCCAGGCGGGCATAGACGATCTTGCGTTCATAGTCGGTAAGGCTCACCTCCGGCGGCCGATGCCCCGCGCTGATGGGTGCCGTCAGGCTGTAGCCCTTAAGCGGATACACCGGTATCTGCACCCCCGGCAATGCCAAGCCTGGGCTACGATGCCCGGCACACAGCACCAACTGTTCCACCACTAGTTGTTCGTTGCCCAGTTGCAGCGCTACGACCTGGTCCTGGCGCCGTACCAGCTGCGTCACTGGCCGACCAAGCAGCAAACGGCATTGCCCCGAAGCGCGCAACAGGGCCTCCAGGCGCTGGCAGAACAAGTGACAATCGCCAACCTCTTCATCCGCTGTGAACACGCCACCCACAAACGGTGCGCCCTCCAGGGCAGGGTCCAGCGCGCGCAACTCGGCGGCCGCCAGCACCCGCTGGCTGGTCGGGTCGGTCAATTGCGCCCGGCCATGGGCAAAGGCCCGTTCGCTACGAAAGGCCACCAGCTTGCCATTGCGCCGCCAGGCAAAATCACCAAAGTTCTGACTGTCGCGCCACTGCGCCAGAACGGCTTGGCTGCGCAGCGCCAGCTCCAGCAGTTGCCCGGCATTTCGGCGATTGACACTGCGCCGGCATGCCAAGGTGAATGCCAGCAGCCAGCGCCACTGCGCCGGGTCCAGACGCAAGCGCAGGCGCAGCGGCGACTCGCCCTGCAATAGCCAACCCAGTGCCTGCCAGGGCACCCCGGCATCAGCCAGCGGTGCCACATAGCGATAGGACAATTGCCCGCCATTGGCAAAGCTGGTGGCCGACGCCAGGCTGTCACGGGCCTCGATCAAATCAACCGACCACCCTTCACGAACAAGCGCGTAGGCCGTTGCCAGGCCAACCACCCCACCACCGATTACCGTTACCCGCTGCTTCATCACCCTTCCCTGTTCCGGCTTCCTGGCCAAACAGTACCAGCGGATCAGGTCGGGCAGCTATGCGCACCGTCATTCAGTCCCTGGCGCACGTTACGGCTGAGCAGGCTGGCCTTGCCGTCGTGCCAGGTCAGGGTCAGTACATAGAGGGTGTCAAAGTCATCGCCGCTCCAGTCCTGGGTGATTACCCGCTCTTCACCCAAGGCCTTGCCGGCCACCGTGTTGATCAGTTCAGGCAGGTAGCCGTGGGACCAGGCGGTATAGACGGTCGCATTGCGGTATTTGTCGCTCAGCAACTCATCGGCCAGTTCGTCGGTATCGTTGACGCCGTAGTCGATATTCACCGGCAAGCCGAGGCGGATGGCGCTGGGGGTGATGGTCATCAGCGGGCGGATGTAGCTGTAGCTTTCGTCCTTGCTGCCTTCTTCGACTTGCCGCGAAGGGTTGGCGGCAAACACGTAGTCGGCATTGCCGAAGCGCTCCGGCAGCAAGGTTGCCAGGTCCAGTGCGCGGTTGAGGCCCTGGCAGTTCAATTGGCCAAGCCCCTCACCCGGTTTCTCGGCATGGCGCAAGAACACCAGGGTCTGGGTGCCATCCACCGGTTCAGCCCGGCTTTCGACAGCCTCCAGCGCCAGCGGCACGGCGACGGCCGTGAGTACCAGGCTCAGCAGCAAATGGCGACGACGGCGGAAGAATGTTGGCAACTTCATCAAGGCAGGCTCGTGTGGCAGAGAAAATCGGGTTGACCCGCCACATCGCCCTGTCAGCTGCAGGGCGGCCTTGTAGTGAATGCCATCCTTGGCAACGAGTGAGGGTCAGAGTGCCCTGAACCCGTTTGGTTCCTCCCTGGAGGTGAATGCCGTTCCCTAGGCAAGGCCTAGATTAGAGGATGGGTGTTGCTGAATTATGTCCAGTCTCAACTAATCACTCTGGGGAGTAGCCGTCACAGTGCTCCTGCAGCTTCGCTCGCAGGGACAGAGTTGATGATGGTGACATCAAACACCTGTTCGATGACCTGTTTCGGACCTTGATTCAAACTCCAGGCGAAAAACACCAGAAAACCTAGCAAGAATACAAATAGAACTGAACCTACAAGACTTTGTGCCACGCCCAACCAGAACCCAGGTTTGGCTTGCCTGATTTCACTGCTCGCCTTATCTGAGTAGTACTGTTCAAGCTCCACAGCCTGCGCTGCGATCGAGGCGTCAAGAAAGCCCTGAGCAAGCTGGCTGGCCTGGTTTCGATAACTCTCGATCTGCGTGGCGCTGTTGCTGACGTCGTGGAAAGGAGCCAAGTCTTCATCTTTGGGCTCCCGATCATGCTTTGTTTTGAAAGCCTGGATGAATTCGATTTTCTGCCGCTTGTATAACGAATAGGCAATGATACCGAGCGTATCTTGCTCATTTTCTACAAGCACAGAGTAGATGTGGTTGTAACAGCCGTCCGCCATAAGGCTTTCACCCCTTGCGCAGGCGGAAGTAAGCGGCTGTGAAGGCTGCCTTCAGTTCCGAACGGGTCTTTCGCGGGTTAGTGATCACGCTGGCCAGTTCACGCGGTAGCGAAATTTCCATACGTGCACCTGATGCAACTAGCAAAGCGTTAGCTTCGCGTACCACCCTCGAGGAAAAATGCGACTTCATGGAATTGCTCCCCTCTCGCTTGTTGAGTCGGCAAGCTTAACTGGCTGTGAATCGCCCCTCAATCAGACACGCGCCGACAGCGCGTGTAGTCCTTTTCCTCAATCATCCCGCGTCAGCACTTCCAGCAATTCGATCTCAAAGGTCAGGTCCGAGCCAGGCGGTATGGCCCCCACACTGCGCTCGCCATAGCCCAGGTGGGCTGGAACCTGCAGTTTGCGCTTGCCGCCAACGCGCATGCCCATCAGGCCCTGATCCCACCCCTTGATCACTCGACCGGTACCAATCACGCACTGGAACGGCTTGCCGCGTGACCAGGATGAATCGAACTCGCTGCCGTCAGCCAGCCAGCCGGTGTACTGGGTGGTGATCAGGGCGCCTTTGACGGCGGCTTTGCCTTCACCCTCGATCAGGTCGATGATCTGCAGTTCTTGGCTCACGGGCACACTCCAACGCTGGAAAACAAAGCCGCCCTTTTCTCAGGAATGTACCGGTTTGGCAAGCAGGATCGACGGCACACGATTAGCTGTTCTGCTCAAACACCTCTTGGCCGGTCAGCTCTTTGGTGTGGTTGGCAAAACAGTACCAGGCGGGCTTCTGCTCGACAAAAATCTGCAGATCGAAATCCCATTCCTGATCCCCATCCAGCAGGCCGACCGGCACCGCATGGAAGTCGTTGGCCTTCAGCCGGTAATACAGGTGCGTGCCGCATTGGCCGCAAAACCCTCGCTGGGCCCAGTCGGACGAGTCATAGACACTGGGGGCACGCCCTTCGATCACCGGTGGCTGGCTGCAATGCACCACCAGCAACGGCCCGCCGGTCCACTTGCGGCACATGCTGCAATGGCATGCGCTGATATGAGTGTTGTCGACGGTGACCTTGAGCGTGGTGGCGCCGCACAGGCAGGTACCTTGTTTTTCCATGGCCATGGCTGGTTCCTTTAGCGAGGGTTGGGCCAGCAATTATAGATGCCAGCTGCAACGCGCCTACAAAGGATCGCGTGAAGCTTCAGATGTACACAGTGCCGCGCAGGTACAACGCCGCTCGCCCGCTGATGATCACCCGGCCATTGCCCGGTACTTCACACAGCAGCTGGCCTTTGCGTGCCCCGCCCTGCTCGCAGCTCAGCAATTGCTTGCCCAGGCGGTCAGCCCATACTGGCGCCAGCGAGGTGTGTGCCGAGCCGGTGACCGGGTCTTCATTCACGCCAACCCGTGGGCCGAACCAGCGGGTGACGAAATCAAAGCCACGCCCTGCCGCCGTCACGGCAATACCACGCACGTCGAAGGCCGCCAGCGCTACAAAGTCCGGCTTCAGCGTGTCGAGCAACAGGGCGTCATCAATTACTACTACATAGTCATCGCTGCGGTACACCGCCTGTGCCTGGGTCAGGCCCAGCGCTTGCAGCAGGCCCACCGGGGTTTCCACGACGGCCGGTTGCCTGGCCGGGAAATCCATGGCCAGCAGCCCGTCAGTGCCACGGCTGACACGCAACTCGCCACTGCGGGTGTTGAAGCGCAGTACCTGCGCCTGCTCACCCAGCTGCTCGAACAGCACATAAGCCGAGGCCAGGGTGGCGTGGCCGCACAGGTCGACTTCTACGGTCGGGGTGAACCAGCGCAGGTCAAAGGTTTCGCCGTTGCGCACGAAATAGGCGGTTTCCGACAGGTTGTTTTCTTCGGCAATGCGCTGCAGCACATCGTCCGGCAGCCAGGCTTGTAGCGGGATCACCGCCGCCGGGTTGCCACCGAACGGTTCAGCGGAAAAGGCATCGACCTGGAAGATTTCGAGTTGCATGCACACACTCCTTGTTGCCCGGGATTTGCCAGGCAGATGTATGAAAGGGTTACTGGCGCACCGGGGTCAGCACTGGTTCACCGGCAAAGAATGCCTGCAGGTTGTGCAGCACCAGGGTGACGGTATCGCGCGCGGCCTCCGGCGACTGTCCGGCCACGTGGGGTGTGAGCACCGTGTTGGCCATAGCCTTGAGAGCATCCGGCACCGCCGGTTCGTCGTCGAATACGTCCAGGGCGGCGCCCGCCAGCTTGCCTTGCTCCAGGGCGGCCACCAGGGCGTCGGTGTCGACCACGCTGGCCCGGGCGATATTCACCAGATAGCCCTTGCCGCCCAGCGCCTCTAGTACCTGGGCATCGACCAGATGCTGCGTATTGGCGCCACCGGGGGTGGCCACGACCATGATGTCGACAGCTTCGGCCAGGTGGAGCGGGCTGTCGTACCAGGTGTAAGGCACATCTTCGCGCAGCGTGCGGCTGTGATAGCTGATGGGCATGTCGAAGCCCAGGTTGGCGCGCTTGGCAATGGCTTGCCCCACCGCCCCCAGGCCAAGAATGCCCAGGCGCTTGCCGCTCACCGAGGGGCTGATCACCCGGTTCCATTCACCGCGCCGGGTGCTGGCATCAGCACGGGGAATGTCGCGCAGCAGCGCCAGCAACAGCGCCACAGTGTGGTCGGCGACTGCACTGGCATTGGCACCCGCGCCGTTGGTAACGGTGATGCCGCGGGCGGCGGCGGCAGCCAGGTCGACTTGCTCGTAACCGGCACCGATCACGCAGATGATCTGCAACTTGGGCAATGCGTCGATTTCTGCGGCAGTCAGCCCCAGCGGGCCGCGAGTGAGCACGGCATCGATTTCACTGGCGTGGCGCTGGATGGCGTCGGCGCGCAGTTGCGGTGAGGGGGCGCGGATTAGGCGGTAACCGGCCTGCTCCAGCATGGGCAGGTAATCGTCGACGGTTTCTACCAGTACCAGGACTGTCTTGCGCATGCCACCTCCCAATGTTGAAGGGGCATTATGCGGAATTACCGTGCAGTACAGTCAATTGGTAATTGCGCGGAAAATTGTACTGTATAGGTGGAGTGGGAGATGAGATTGCGTAACGGCCGGGGAGTCCGGCGTTACAGATGCGGTGCATGGGAGATCGAGCGCCGCCCGCGCGGCGCATCGCGAGCTGCGCTCGCTCCTACGTTTGTTTCGGGCCAGTTACACCTGTGACAGGTTCGCGCGACCGCCTTGTTTGTACAACGCGATATCGAGCCATGCACCAAGGCGTTCGCGCGCAAATCCCACAGGAATAATTGGCCCGAAACAATCGTAGGAGCGAGCGCAGCTCGCGATGCGGCGCGGGCGGCGCTCGATCTCGAACACCCAAATAACTCAAGACAGACCCGGAAAAGCCCACTACTCGGCGAACGCTCGCCCTAACCCACCCGGCACGCCACTGCTGTCAGTATCCTGCCAAGGCCCATTCGGGCTCAGCGACCAACTCCAGCCATTATCAAACCGATAATAGGTACGCTGCCGGTAGAAGGTATTGGGCTGTTTCTCCAATACATACACACCCAGCTTGGGGTCCCAGTGGCTCGCCCCGCCAGGTGGTGGCGCAAAGCTGGCCGAGGTGCGCGGCATCGGCTTGGGTATCGCCGCCGGTTTGCTCGGCTGGGTGGACGGCTGCCCACCCGGCAACGGCTTGACCACCGGCCCTTGCGGCGGCACGCGCTCGATCGGGGGTGCCGGCTGTTCATACGGCTGGTGCACCGTACACGCAGACAAACCCAGGGCCAGGGTAATCAGGGTCAGGCGGACGGTGCTGTGCATGGCTTTGCTCTCTTACGGGTCTGGGCTGTCGATGGTCAGGTGCTGGGTAGCCTGGGTGGCACTGGGCAACGGCGCGCCCTGGCCAATCCACTCGCCGCGGGTAGGCTGGCCAGCGCGGGAAACACGTGCAACCAGTTGGACTTCGGCAAATTGCGACAGTTTCATCTGCGGCATCATCGCGTCAGCATCGGACAACTCCACTTCGATCGGCAACTGCGCCACCGTCACCCGCTTGGCTGCCAGGGGCATCGGTGGGCCATTGCTGGCGCGAGCGAAGATGAACACCGTATCGTCCGGTTTTACCTTGTCCTTCAGTGCCGCCGCCAGTTCCACCCGTACTTTCAGCCGCGCAGCCACTGGTGCGGGCGCTGCACCCTGCACTGCCTGGTCACCCAGGCGTTCGGCAGCGCGGTCGATGCCACCTTGCAGGGCCGCACGCGAGGCATCGCCTTCCGGCAGCTGCGCCAACAGGCGCTTCCAGTAGTCGATGGCTTCCTGGTAACGCTCACCTTCAAAGGCGGCAATACCGCGCAGGCCCAGGCTGGTCACTTCGTTGGGGTCGGCCTTCAGCGCTTCATCCGTCAGTGCCTGCAACTGCGGGTTCCACTGCTTGTCGGCAGCAAAGTACAGGGCCTGGGCCCACTGGCCCAGCAGCTCGGGCTGGCGGCCAGCCAAAGCGACCGAGCGCTCGAAGGTACGCGCAGCATCGGCCGGGCGCTGCTCGGCCATGTAGGCACGGCCCAGGAAGTACAGGGCCTCTGCCGACTCCGGCTGGGCCTGGACCACACGCTCCAGGCGCGTGGTCATTTCTTCCATCGACTTGGGCGCCTCGGCGAATTCCTGGGTCAGCGCCACCTTGTCGGCAGCACCAAAATGCAGGTACAGCCCCAGCGCCATCAGCGGTACCAGCACTGCAGCCAGCAGCGGCAGGGCTTTGCCCAGATGGCCCTGGCGCGGGGCTTCGGCGCCTTCGGTATCGGCCAGCAGCTCTCGGGCAGCCTCGTCACGGCCCTTGGTCAACTGCGCCGCATCGAGCACACCGGCAGCCTGCTGGGCAGCCAGTTCGGCAACGCGTTCCTGGTACAGGGCCACATTCAGGGCGGTACGGTCTTCTTCCTGCTGGCGGCCACGGCCACGCAGGATCGGGATCAGCAAAAAGCTGAGGGCGGCGAGCAGCAGCAGGCCCGCGCTAAGCCAGAATTCAGTCATGGGTCTGTTCTTTTTCCAGCAGTTTGGCGAGTCGCTCGCGTTCTTCGACGGAAAGCTCATTATTGCCCGGCAAAGCCGTACCACGGCGTCGGCGCACGATCACCGCCAGCACCGCAAAACCACCGACCAACAGGATGCCCGGCCCGAACCACAACAGCCAGGTACGCCCGCTGAGTGCCGGTTTGTAGCGCACAAAGTCACCATAGCGGTCGACCATGAAGTCGACGATCTGCTGGTTGCTCTTGCCTTCGCCAAGCATGCGGAAGATCTCGCGGCGCAGGTCGGCAGCAATCGGCGCGTTAGAGTCGGCAATGTCCTGGTTCTGGCACTTGGGGCAACGCAGTTCCTTGGTCAACTGCTGGTAGCGTTCGCGCTCGGCGTCGTCGCGGAACTGGTAAGTGTCGATGGCCGCCTTGGCCACACCGGCCAGGCTCATGCCTAGCACGGCAGCTGCCAGCCAGCGCCTCATGGCTTGGCCTCGTCGACCAGGCCCTGGTACAGCGGCGCCAGCTGCTCACGCCAGACAGTGGCATCGACAATGCCCACGTGCTTGTAGCGGATGATGCCCTTGGCGTCGATCAGGAAGGTTTCCGGCGCGCCGTACACCCCAAGGTCCAGGCCCAGGCTGCCCTGCTCATCACGGATGTCCAACTGGTAGGGGTTGTGGAACTCGGCCAGCCATTTCTGCGCGGCGGCGTTGTCGTCCTTGTAGTTGACCCCGTGGATCACCACGCCCTGCTGCGCCAGCTGGTTCAGGTACGGGTGCTCGACCTTGCACGACGGGCACCAGGTGGCCCATACGTTGACCAGTGCCGGGCGGCCCTGCAAGTCGGCCTGGGTCAGGGTGCGGTCGCCCTGGGTCGAAGCCAGGGAAAACACCGGGAACGGTTTGCCGATCATTGCCGACGGCAACTCGTCGGGCTTGAGAAACAGCCCCTTGTAGAGGAACACCGCCACCAGCAGGAACACTGCCAGGGGGACTACCATGATCCAACGCTTCATGCAGCTGCTCCAGACACGCCCAGGGCATCACGCACCCGGGTCTTGACCTTGACGCGGTAGCGCCGGTCGAGTGCCGCCAGCAACCCGCCCAGGCCGGTCAGCAGACCGCCCAGCCAGATCCAGCGGACATAAGGCTTGATGTGCACACGCACCGCCCAGGCGCCGTTTTCCAGCGGCTCGCCCAGGGCAACGTACAGGTCGCGGGTAAAGCCGGCATCGATGCCAGCTTCGGTCATCATCGACTGCTGCACGGTGTACAGGCGCTTTTCCGGGTGCAGGGTAGTCACTTCACGGCCATCACGGCTGACCACGACGGTACCTTTGTCGGAAATGAAGTTCGGCCCCTCGAAGTGCTTGGCGCCCTGGAACAGGAAGTGATACCCACCCAGCTCCACGCTTTCGCCCGGGGCCATGCGCAGGTCGCGTTCGGCGCTGTTGTTGCTCGACAGCACCACGCCCAACGCACACACTGCCAGGCCAAGGTGTGCCAGCTGCATGCCCCAGTAGCTGCGCCCCAAGCCAGGCAGGCCCTTGAGCAGGCCTTTGTGACGGGTCTTGTCGAGGATGTCGCGCATCCCGCCGAGTACCACCCAGGCCGCCAGGGCGAAGGCGGTCAGCGTCGGCCAGTCGAAGTCGTCAACGATAAAACCGGCAACCGGGGCAAGGATGGCACTGCCGATCAGCACCGGGGTGATCATGCTGACCAGCCATTTGCCTGGGGTGTCCTTCCAGCGCACCAGCACGCCCACGCTCATTACCACCATCAGAAGTGCCATCAGAGGCAGGAACAAGGCATCGAAATACGGCGGACCCACCGACAGCTTGGCCCCGGTCAGGGCATCAAGCACCAGCGGGTACAGCGTGCCGAGCAGAATCATCGACGCGGCCACCACCAGCACCAGGTTGTTGGCCAGCAGCAGCGTCTCGCGGGACCACAGGGCGAAGCCGACCTGGCTCTTGACCACCGGTGCGCGCAGGGCGAACAGGGTGAGCGATCCACCGACCACGAACAACAGGAAGATCAGGATGAAAATGCCCCGCGACGGGTCTGCGGCAAACGCGTGCACCGAGGTCAGCACGCCGGAGCGCACCAGGAAGGTACCCAGCAGGCTCAGCGAGAATGCGGCAATTGCCAACAACACGGTCCAGCTCTTGAACACCCCACGCTTTTCGGTCACCGCCAGCGAGTGGATCAGCGCCGTGCCCACCAGCCAGGGCATGAACGAGGCGTTTTCCACCGGGTCCCAGAACCACCAGCCACCCCAGCCCAGCTCATAATAGGCCCACCACGAGCCCAGGGTGATGCCAACCCCCAGGAAGGCCCAGGCGACGATGGTCCACGGCCGCGACCAGCGCGCCCAGGCAGCGTCCAGGCGGCCGCCGAGCAAGGCGGCAATGGCGAAGGCAAAGGCCACCGAAAAGCCCACGTAGCCCATGTACAGCATCGGCGGGTGAACGATCAGGCCGAAGTCCTGCAGCAGCGGGTTGAGGTCGCGGCCGTCGGTGGGCACTTGCGGCAGCAGGCGCTGGAACGGGTTGGAGGTGATGATCAGGAAGCTCAGGAAGCCGACGCTGATCATGCCCATCACCGCCAGCACGCGGGCCAGCATCACCTGCGGCAACTGACGCGAGAACACCGACACGGCAAAGGTCCAGCCGCCCAGGATAAACGCCCACAGCAGCAACGAACCTTCGTGGGCGCCCCATACGGCGCTGAACTTGTAGTACCACGGCAAGGCGCTGTTGGAGTTGCTGGCCACATAGGCGACGGAGAAGTTGTCGGTCATGAAGGCATGGGTCAAACAGGCGAAGGCAAAAGCCAGGAAGGCGAATTGCCCCCACGCCGCCGGGCGCGCCAGGCTCATCCACAGGCTGTCGCCACGCCAGGCGCCGAGCAGCGGCACACTGGCCTGCACGGCGGCAAAGCAGATGGCCAGAATCATCGCCAGCTGGCCGAGTTCAGGGATTACCAGTGCCGCATTCATGGCTTGGCCTCCGTACCGGTGGCAGCTTGGCCGCTTTCCTTCAGGGCCTTGGTGACCTCGGGCGGCATGTACTTCTCATCGTGCTTGGCCAGTACTTCATCGGCCACCACTACGCCGTCGGCGTTGACCTTGCCCAAGGCGACGATGCCCTGCCCTTCGCGGAACAGGTCGGGCAGGATGCCGCGGTAGGTGATTGGCACCGACTTGTTGAAGTCGGTGACCACAAAGCGCACATCCAGCGAGTCGGACGAGCGCTGCACCGAGCCCTTCTCGACCATGCCGCCAGCACGGATGCGGGTGTCCAGCGGCGCTTCGCCGTTGGCGATCTGGGTCGGTGTGTAGAACAGGTTGATGTTCTGCTGCAATGCGCTCAAGGCAAAGCCGACGGCAACCCCGACGCCGACCAGCAGGCCGACGATGAGCAACAGGCGTTTCTTGCGCTGCGGATTCACTGGTTGTTCTCCCGGCGCAAACGGCGCGCCTCTTCTTGCAGGTAGCGACGGCGGGCCAACAGCGGCGCAGCGACATTCAGCGCCAGCACCGCCAGGCAGATGCCATAGGCCGACCACACGTACAGGCCATGGTGGCCCATGGCGAGAAAATCACCGAAGGTGGCAAAGCTCATTGTGCGCTCCTCCGCCCCAGGCTGTTCAACACTTCGTCCCTGACCCAACTGGCGCGCGCCTCGCGCTTGAGCACTTCAAGGCGCATGCGAAGCAACAGCACAGCGCCGAAGAAACAGTAGAAACCCAACGCCGTGCACAGCAGCGGCAACCACATTTCTGCGGGCATCGCCGGTTTTTCGGTCAGGGTGAAGGTCGCGCCCTGATGCAGAGTGTTCCACCACTCCACCGAGTACTTGATGATCGGGATGTTGACCACGCCGACAATCGCCAGCACCGCACAGGCCTTGGACGCACTGTCACGATTACTGATTGCCTGGCCCAGCGCAATAATGCCGAAGTACAGGAACAGCAGGATGAGCATGGACGTAAGGCGGGCGTCCCACACCCACCAACTGCCCCAGGTCGGCTTGCCCCAGATGGCGCCGGTAACCAGCGCCACGGCGGTCATCCAGGCGCCGATGGGCGCAGCACATTGCAGGGCGACGTCGGCCAGTTTCATCTTCCACACCAGCCCCACCACCCCGGCGACCGCCAGCAGCACGTAGCAGGACTGCGCCAGCATCGCCGCCGGCACATGAATGTAGATGATGCGGAAGCTGTTGCCTTGCTGGTAGTCCTGGGGGGCAAACGCCAGGCCCCAGGTGATACCGACCAGCAACAGGAGCACGGCAGCGCCGGCCAGCCATGGCAGCATACGGCCGCTGATGGCATAGAACCATTTCGGGGAGCCCAGCTTGTGGAACCACGTCCAGCTTATTTTCATCAGGGTACATCCAGGGTATTTGCCGGGCTTGAAAGCCCGGGACTCGTTATTCGCCGACGCTGATCTTCAGGCCGGCCGCTATCGCAAAGGGTGCCAGGGTAACGGCCAAGGCCGTCAGGCTGGCGAGCCAGAGCAGGTGGCCGGTTGCGGGCATATTTTGCAACGCCGCTTGCAACGCACCACTGCCCAGGATCAATACAGGGATATACAACGGCAGAATCAGCAACGCCAGTAACAAACCACCGCGCTTCAGACCGACTGTCAGCGCCGCACCTACCGCGCCCAGCAGGCTCAGGACCGGTGTGCCCAGCAGCAGGGAGCCGAGCAGCACCGGCAGGCAATGGCTCGGCAGCCCCAGCATCAGCGCCAGTAGCGGCGCCAACAATACCAGCGCCAGCCCGGAAAAGATCCAGTGCGCCAGCACCTTGGCCAGCACCAGCAGCGCCAGCGGGTGCGGCGACAGCACCCACTGTTCCAGCGAGCCATCCTCGAAATCGCTGCGGAACAAGCCGTCCAGCGACAGCAGCACTGCCAGCAGCGCCGCTACCCAGACCAGGCCCGGCGACAAGGTTTGCAACAATTGGCTTTCCGGGCCGACTGCCAGCGGGAACATGGCCACGACGATGGCGAAGAACACCAGCGGGTTGGCCAGCTCGGCAGGGCGACGGAACAGCAGGCGCGCTTCGCGACGCAACAACAGGATGAATACGCTCATGCCGCCCATTGCCCCAGGTTCAGTTCACGGTAACCGGAGGGCTTGCGTTCCAGCGTATGGTGGGTGGTCAGCACCACCGTGCCGCCCTGCTCGCAGTGCGCCGCCAGGTGCGCTTCGAGCTGCGCTACACCTTGCTTGTCCAGGGCAGTGAACGGCTCGTCGAGAATCCACAGCGGCGGGCTGGCCAGGTGCAGCCGGGCCAGGGCCACGCGGCGCTGCTGGCCGGCCGACAGGGTATGGCAGGGTACGTCTTCGAAACCGCGCAAACCGACCGCCGCCAGCGCCGCCCAGATCGCCTCGCGGCTGGCCTGCTGGTGCAGGGCGCACAGCCAAGTGAGGTTTTCCTCGGCGGTGAGCAGGTCCTTGATGCCCGCAGCGTGACCGATCCACAGCAGAATGCTGGCCAGGGCATGGCGCTGCTCGGCCAGGGGCTTGCCGCCCAGCAATATCTGCCCGGCGGTGGGTTGCATCAACCCGGCCAACAGCCGCAGCAAACTGGTCTTGCCGCTGCCGTTGGGGCCGCTGATCTGCAGCATGTCGCCGGCGCCCAGCTCGAAATCGAGCTGCTCGAACAGCAGGCGCCAGTCGCGCTCGCAGGCCAGGCCCGCAGCTTGGAGGTGAAGGGTCACGGTTTCGCCTTATCTTTGTAGGGCTTCGGGCCGGCGTCGCCTGTTTCGCGGGCAAGCCCGCGAAGCAGGCGACGCCGCTCCAGAACCCTTGTGTCTCAAGTCGCCCCGAGCGCTGCCGTTATACTGGCAATCACGGGCGGTCGGCATTATTACACGCGCCACCGCGCTGCCAAGAGGCCGGGTCCGACAGGTTGTATACAATCATGACTGAAATCAATAGTCTCGGCGCACAAACCGCGATCAACAGCCAAGCCATGAAGGCGGGCATGACCGGCGAACTGCTGCGCCTGATCCAGGCGCAGCCTGGCCTGCTGGCACCCGGCGAGACCGCGCAGGCCGAGGTCGTGTCGTTGCGCCAGACGGGCCAGGACTTCCAGCTGGTGCTGCGGTTGATACAGGCCAACGGCGTACAGACCCAACTGCAAGCCAGCGCCAGCCAGCCCTTGCCCCAAGGCAGCCAGGTCACTGTGAGCCAGACCGAAAGCAACCGCCTGGCAATCATGCTGCAGCAGGCCAACGCCAGCCAGATCACCACCCTCACTCGCCTGGACACCAGCAAAGTGCCCGTCGGCACCCTGCTGCAAGGCAAGGTCCTGACCAACCAGGCATTGGCCCAGGCGCCTGGGCAACCGGCGAGCTACCGGGCGCTGGTCAGCCTGCTCAACACTGCCCAGGCCGGCTCCACCCTGAGCATCGACAGCCCGCGCCCACTGGCCATTGGCAGCCTGCTCAGCGCACTGGTGCAGGGCGACCAGTCGCTGCGCTTTGTCCCGCTTAGCGGCAGACAGGACCAGCTCAGCATTGCCCAGCAACTGCTGACCCAGCAAAACCGCCAGGCCTCGCTGCCCGGCCTGCTCAACGCCCTGCAACAGCTCACCCGCGACCCGGGCGTCGATGGCGACCTGCGTGCCAGCGCCGAGCGCCTGCTGGCCGGGCTGCCAGACGCCCGCCAGCTGGGCAACCCCAAGGCCGTGGCCCAGGCCCTGAACAACAGTGGCACTTTCCTTGAAGCGAAACTGCTGGGCGGCTTTCCTGCCAGCGTGGCCACAGACCTGAAGGCCCACCTGCTGCGCCTGATCACTCAGGCCCCGGCCAGCACACCCGGCACGCCCGACCTCGCGCCCGCCAGCCTGGCCGTGACCATGCCGGCGCTGGCCCGCAGCGCACTGGGCATGCTCGAACGGGTCAGCCCCAAGCCGCAGCCAGGGGCATTCCCCCTGCCCTCGCGCCTGCTCAAGGCCATGGAAGACGAAGGCGACCTGCAACAACTGCTGCGCCTGGCCGCTGCGGCCATCTCGCGCCTGCAAAGCCATGCCATGAGCAGCCTGCAACAAACCGGCACGCTGGAAAACGGCAATCTGCAGACCACCTGGCAAACCGAAGTGCCGATCCGCCACGGCCAGGAGTTCATCCCATTGCAGGTCAAACTGCAGCGTGAAGAAACCCCGCAACAGCAGGCAGACCGCCAACACGAAGCACAGGACCCTCTGCAAGCCCTGTGGCGCATTGAGCTGGCCTTCGACCTTTCACCTCTCGGTCCACTGCAAGTACAGGCGCAGTTCAGCCAAGGCCGCCTGAGCGGGCACCTGTGGGCAGAGCGCGAACAAACCGCAAAGCTGATCGACAGCCAGCTCGGTGCCTTGCGCCAGCGCCTGCTGGAGCGCGGCCTGGAGGTTGGCGACCTGGAATGCCACCCGGGCATCCCCCCTCAAGGCCCGCGCACACGGGTTGAGCAACGCTGGGTAGACGAAAACGCATGACACAGAAACCACCCCGCCAGGCCATTGCCCTGACCTACGACGGCCAGCAGGCCCCAACCCTCAGCGCCAAAGGTGACGATGCGCTGGCCGAGGCCATACTGGCCCTGGCCCGCGAGCATGAGGTGCCGATCTACGAAAACGCCGAACTGGTGCGCCTGCTGGCACGCCTGGAACTCGGCGAACAGATCCCGGAGGCACTGTACCTGACCATTGCCGAGATCATTGCCTTCGCCTGGCAACTGCGGGGCAAGGTGCCCGCCGGTTTCAGCGACGAACCCGAGGCGCCGCGCGACATCACTCCGGTCACTGCACTGCTGCCGCCGGCAAACCACCGGTAGTTATCTAACACCGCCGTCGGCGTCAGCCGTTCAGCCTTGCCATTCCCGTCAATGAGCAAGGTGAACACCATGTCCACAAGCCGCATCAACGCCGCCGCCGTGCAGTACGTTCGCGACCACCTGAGCCATATCCCCCGCCCTGACCGCGAAGCCAGCCGTGCGATCCACCAATGGCTGACGCAGCAGGGCCATCACCTTGACCCCGACCAGACCGACGTAGTCACCCTGCACTACCGTGGCAATCAGGCAGTCATCGTCCAACGCCTTTCACTTACCCAAGCGACGCTTTCAGACTGGCAGGGTGAAACAGCCAAGAACCTGATCGGCCAGTTGCTCCCTGGCCACTGGGCAGGCACGTTGCCAGATGGCCCGCTGACCATCGTCGAGCGCCTGCCCGAACCTGGGGTGTTTGACAACAGCGCCCGCTTCTCGGTGTTCAACGGCCTGTTCCGGCGCACGACCCCGGCCCGCTACGACAGCAGCACACACCTGCCGGTCGACGTCGAGGCCATGCAGCAGTTCATCTGGGACCTGGACTTTCACACCCGCTTCGTGGGCATGCTCGACAATTACTGGCAACAGGCTGAACAAACCCACCGGCAGTCAATGCAGATCAGCTTCATGGCCGCGTGCAACAAGCAGGTCCAGGAAGGCTCGTTGAGCGATGCAGGTCGCCAGATGGCGTGGCAAGTGGCGGGGCTGATGGCAAAAGCACCCGGTTTGCAGGCAAGGCCTTTGAACGTATACGGCTACGCAGCCACCGACCTGATCTGCATCACAGACGAGGCACAGCCAAAAGTACTGCTGTACCTGCCAGGCAATGCATCGCCCTTGCATGAGTTCGACGGTATGCCTGCCATGCAAGACTGGTTCGCCGAACAGTGCCGCGACGACGAAAAACGCCTGCGCCTGCGCCAGTACTTCAAACTGGCCGACACCCCCGATGGCCTGGACTTCAGTGGGCTGGATACCGCGCTGGCGGGCCTTGGCGCCTACCCCGGTTTTCACCACCGATCGCCCAACCGCGCAGGCTTCACCGTCGACGGCCCCTGGCCCCCCCGCGAGTACATCAACTACAAGGCCGGCCACTACAGCCCGTTGCTCGCAGGTGATCTGTTCACAGCCCTCACCCAACGCCAGCGCGAGCGCAGCTATGCCGATGCCGATTTCATCATCACCAGCGATGCGCAGGTGACCAAGGCTCGCTGGCGCGGCTACCTCGTGGCGTCGATCAACCTGCTGGCACCACTGGCGCTGGTGGTTCCCGAGCTGATCCCGCTGCTTGCAGCCGGCGGTGTCGCGCAATTTGGCCTGGGGCTCGATCAGGCGATCAACGGCAAGACCCTTGCAGACAAGGACGCTGGTGTGAGCAACATCGCCTTCGGCCTGCTTAATGCCGCCCCACTGACCTTGCTCCCTGCAGACGACCTGCGAATGCTGTTCCCAGGCAAAAGCTCGCGCTTCGTCCTGCCCACGCGTCTTAACGATCAATGGGGCTACCCGCTGGGGCCCAACAGCCCTCCCCGGCTACCTGAAGAAATACTGGCAGACTTTTTCGTGCCAGCCGAGCCACCTGTGGAAACCACGCGGATTGCCAGGGGACCCTTGAATCGGGCAACGGGTACCAACCCGCTGCTGGCGCTCAAGGACGGCAGCGAAGTCCAGGTACTGTATGACACTGAAAACGATGCCTTCATCCTCCAGGAGGATGCCAACGAAGTCCTGCCGAATTACTACCAGGTAAACGCGGGCACGCGCGACCTGTATCAGGTCAACCCGGCCACGCGTGGCGCCAGCGATGCAACGCGCATGTACACGCTACGTAACATGGACGTCGACCTGCAACTGCCGCTCAGCGTGCCAGTGGTCAACAGCTCGGAAGTAACCCCACTGCCCAAGAAAATCCTCAGCATCTGGGTCGGCGGCAAGAGCATCCCGGATGAGCTGGTGGAGAACATCACGAGCAATGCAAAACGCCTTGAGGGTACGGGCTTTACTTATGAGTTCTACCTGTCGAAGTCCAACCCTAAAGCCTTCATGAAAAACCGCGCAAAGCTGACCGCTGCTTCGAACGTTCAGATCAAAACCCTGGAAGAGCAGCCCTTCTACACGGCCTTCGAGCAAACCGACTTCTACCATCAGTACCGCCAGGCACTGGACAGTAACGGGGCAAACTTCTCGTCTGCCTCCGACGTACTGCGCTACCCGTTACTCCATTCGGAGGGCGGAATCTACATGGACGTCGACGACACGCTGCGCAGCTTCGAAGACAACCCCGACAGCTTCGCCATGATCAGCTCGGTAGCCTTGAAAACCACACCTGATGGCCTGGTCCTCGGCAGCCCGGTGAACAACGAGCTGCTGGGCATGCATTGTGACTACAACAGCAACATGATCGGCAGCCATGCCAACAACCCGACCCTGCGCGCAATTTCTGCAGAGATGGACGCACGCTACCGCAGCAATCTATCGTTCTACGACATCAGGCCGCTGGCAGGCACCCACGGTTACGCAGCCTACGCCAGGGAATTGAGCAGGATGACCGGGCCTGGCTTGCTCAACGATGTAGTTGCGCGGCATCTACCCAGGCTGCAGTTCCTGCGGCAACTCAGCAAGCTGGAGTCGATTCCGCAGACCACTTATCGCGCCCTCACGGAAAACCTGGCCATCCCCATTGCCCAGGCGCGCAACAACGACCAGGCACTGGGTAGTGTGGCAACCATCGGCAACTACCATTCCTGGGGCAAACCCTGAGGTCGGCGTCCTGAGTTACCTGACCCGCAGCGCGATACAGAATCAGCCCCTGCTCCGGTGCGCCCAGGCAGGCCTGTAACCGAGGTCAGCCGCTGCGGTGCAGCTTGCTCATCAGCTCCGCCTCGGCCTGGGTCAGGCCACAGCTTTCGGTCAGCTCGGCCACGCTGGCGCCCATGCCGACCAGCTTGGCCGCCTGGGAGAAGGTGACGTTGTTGGGGTCGCGCTGCTCCAACTGCTGGAGCCTGTCAGGCAGCGGGGCCATCGTCACGCTCAGTTCGTGCAGCGCCTCTCCCATGCGCACGGTACCGTTCTGGTAGTCGTCCAGGCGCTTGGCCAGGTCCTTGATGCGCTGGTCACGCAGCGCATCGCCCTCGGCTTGCTGCGCAGCCAGCTCGCGCTGGCGCTTGCTGTAGTTGAGGAAGAACCACAGGCTCAGCGCCCAGACCAGCGCCAGGAAGATGACAGCAACCTGTAGGATCAACTCAGATATTCTCCAGCTCGGACCACTCTTCCTCGGTCATCATCTTGTCCAGCTCGACCAGGATCAGCAGTTCGCCATTCTTGTTGCACACGCCCTGGATGAACTTGGCCGACTCTTCGTTACCCACGTTCGGTGCGGTTTCGATTTCGGACTGGCGCAGGTAAACCACTTCGGCCACGCTGTCGACCAGAATACCGACCACTTGCTTGTCGGCTTCGATGATGACGATGCGGGTGTTGTCGGTGACTTCGGTCGGCATCAGGCCAAAACGCTGACGGGTGTCAATCACGGTCACCACGTTGCCGCGCAGGTTGATGATGCCCAGCACGTAGCTTGGAGCGCCCGGTACCGGGGCGATCTCGGTGTAGCGCAGCACTTCCTGTACCTGCATCACGTTGATGCCGTAGGACTCGTTGTCCAGACGGAAGGTAACCCACTGCAGGATCGGATCTTCGGAACCTTGTGCAGACGACTTTTTCATTCCCCTACCCTCAAAATCCGCTGTTTGGCGGTTGTGTTCTGTGTCATTTCTGTTTGGCGTGCATCTGCTTGACCGCGCCGCTGGCGATCAACTCGGCCAGTGCGGCGACGTCGAGCAGTGCACACATGTGTTCAATCACCGTGCCGGCCAACCATGGGCGCTGGCCGCGCTGGCTACGCCACTTGATCTCGGACGGGTCCAGGCGCAACGAGCGGCTGACCTGATGCACGGCCAGCCCCCATTCGTAGCCTTGCACGGAAATCACGTAATTCAGGCCTTGACGAAAATCGTCGCGATAGCGGTCGGGCATTACCCAACGCGCAGTGTCCAGCACCTTCAGGTTACCGGCCTGGCAGGTCAAAATACCCAGGAACCAGTCAGGCTGGCCGAACAGCGGCGTCAGCTCCTGGCCGGCCAGGTTGTAGATCGAGCCCAGGCACACCAACGGCACCGCCAGGGTCAGGCCGGCGACGTCGAACAGCAGGCACTCGAACGGCTCCGCGGCCCACACCGGGCGACCGTCGACGGTCGCCGGGGGCACCGGTAAATTGGGCGCTGGCAGGTGCACATCGACCAGCGGCACTGCGGGTTCCACGGTTTGTTCTTCGACCAGAACCGGAATGGCGGCCTCGGCGAGCACCTCCTGCTCGACCACCGTCACCACCGGCGCCTCTACTGGCACGACGCTGGGCAGCACCGCCAGCCTGGGTTCGGCAAACGGCCGTGGGGCAAGGCTGGCAGGGGCTTCGGCGGGTACCGGTCGGGCCAGCTGACGGGCATCACGTGCCTGTTCCTCACGCACCGCCTCGGCGAACGCGTCCGCCGAGGCTGGCGGCTCAAACAGGTCTTCGGCCTCGGTGGCTTCCTGCAGCAGGCCATCGAGGTACGACTGCAAGGCCATCTGCGGCCGGGTGCTGGTGTGTCGGGTCTGGGTCATCAGGCCACCTGCACTGCAGTCTTGTAGGTCAGCAGGTGCTTGAGCAGCGCCCGGTAAGCAATCAACCCGCGGCTCTTGCTGTCGAACTGCGAGGGCGTGACGCCCTTGCGGCTGGCATCGCGCAGGCGCGTATCCACCGGAATATAGCCCTGCCACACCTGTTGGCCATAGGTGTCACGCAGCAGCTTGAGTGTGCCCAGCGAGGCCTGGGTGCGGCGGTCGAACAGCGTGGGCACAATCTGGTACGGCAGCGCCTGCTTGCGCGAGCGGTTGATCATGGCAAGGGTACCGACCATGCGTTCCAGGCCCTTCACCGCCAAAAACTCGGTCTGCACCGGGATCACCAACTGCTGGCTGGCGGCCAGGGCATTGACCATCAGCACGCCCAGCAAGGGTGGGCTGTCGATCACGGCATAGTCGAAATCCTGCCACAGCTGCGCCAGACTCTTGGCGATCACCAGGCCCAGGCCATTCTGCCCCGGCGACTGACGCTCCAGCACGGCCAGTGCGGTGCTCGACGGCAACAGCGAAATGCGCTCATCGCTGGTGGGCAGCAGCAACTGCCCGGGCAGGCCGTCCGGCACTGCGCCCTTGTGCAGGAACAGGTCGTAGCAGCTGTGCTCCAGCGCATCGGGGTTGTGCCCGAAATAGCTGGTCATCGAACCGTGCGGATCGAGGTCGACAACGACCACGCGCTTGCCTGCCTCAGCCAGCAGGCCAGCCAGGGCGATGGTTGTGGTGGTCTTGCCGACGCCACCTTTTTGATTGGCTACTGCCCAGACTCTCATCAAGCAAACTCTATCTATTGATTTGGCAGGGACACTGTAGAAACTACTGCCTTGCTCAACACTTGGAAGCGTGTGCAATCAGTGTGGGAGCGGGTTTACCCGCGAACACCGGCGTAGCCGGTGCCATACACCGTGTCGCCTTCTTCGCGGGTGAACCCGCTCCCACAGGGATTTGGCAATCTCATCAACTGGGTAACGGTGACAGAGAATTGACGAGTTACTGCCCCGCCACCGTTGCTGGCGTTGCAGGTGCACTTTGTGTGCCAGCCCGGCGCAACGCGGCATCCGGCGTGGCATGAGCACTGCCCGAGCCGGTCAGGCTGCGGCGCACTTCGAGGTTGCGCGAAATCACCAACACCACCCGGCGGTTACGCGCGCGGCCTTCGGCGGTCTCATTGCCGGCCACCGGCTGGTACTCGCCATAACCCACCGAGGCCATGCGCGCCGGGTTGACCCCTTCCATGGCCAGCAGGCGTACGATACTCGCCGCCCGCGCCGAAGACAGCTCCCAGTTGGTCGGGTACTGCGCCGTGCGGATCGGCAGGTTGTCGGTAAAGCCTTCGACATGCACCGGGTTGGCGAACGGTTTGAGGATGCTGGCCACCTTGTCGATGATGGCAAATGCCTTGTCGCTGGGCATGGCATCGCCACTGCCGAACAGCAACGACGAACTCAGCTCGATCTCGATCCACAACTCGTTGCCGCGCACGGTCATCTGGTTGCTGTTGATCAGGTCGCCAAAGGCATCACGCACGTCATCGCTGATGGTTTTCAGCGGGTCGACATTGGTCGCTGCCAGGCCCGCTTCGGTCTGCTCGCTGTCTTTGACCAGCGGCTCTGCCGGACGCACGCTCAACGGCTGCTCATCGCCGATGGGGATCGGTTTCATGCTGCGCTCAGGGTCGTTGAACACCCCGAGCAAGGCTTGGGAAATAACCTTGTACTTGCCCTCGTTGATCGAGGAAATCGAGTACATCACCACGAAAAAGGCGAACAGCAAGGTGATGAAGTCGGCGTACGACACCAGCCAGCGTTCGTGGTTTTCGTGTTCCTCGGTATGACGACGGCGACGCATGGGTTACTCCATGAAGCCTTGCAGCTTCAACTCGATCGAGCGCGGGTTTTCACCCTCGGCAATCGACAACAAGCCTTCAAGCAGCATCTCGCGGTAGCGCGACTGGCGCATGACATTGGCCTTGAGCTTGTTGGCGACCGGCAGCAGGATCAGGTTGGCGCTGGCCACGCCGTAGATGGTGGCGACGAAGGCCACGGCAATGCCGTTGCCCAGCTGCGAGGGGTCGGCCAGGTTGCCCATCACGTGGATCAGGCCCATCACCGCACCAATGATGCCGATGGTCGGCGCATAGCCGCCCATGCTCTCGAACACCTTGGCCGCCTGGATGTCACGGCTTTCCTGGGTCAGGAAGTCGACTTCAAGGATGCTGCGGATGGCTTCTGGTTCGGCACCGTCCACCAGCAACTGCAGGCCCTTGCGCGCATACGGGTCGGGCTCGGCGTCGGCAACCCCTTCCAGGCCCAGCAGGCCCTCCTTGCGCGCGGTCAGGCTCCAGTTCACCACGCGGTCGATGCCACCCGCCAGGTCGACCCGCGGCGGAAACAGGATCCAGCGCAGAATCTGCAAGGCGCGCTTGAAGGAGGACAGCGGCGACTGCAACAAGGCAGCCGCCAGGGTGCCACCCAGCACGATCAGCGCCGCCGGGCCGTTGACCAGAGCGCCGGCATGGCCACCTTCAAGGAAGTTGCCACCGACGATGGCGACAAAGGCGAGAATCAGGCCGATCAGGCTGAGGACGTCCATCAGACGCATGCCTCCACCAGGTGCTTGCCGATTTCGTCCAGGCTGTACACCGCGTCCGCCAGGTTGGCTTTGACGATGGCCATGGGCATGCCATAGATCACGCAGCTGGCTTCATCCTGGGCCCACACGGTGCTGCCGCCCTGCTTGAGCAGGCGCGCACCTTCGCGGCCATCGGCGCCCATGCCGGTGAGCACCACCGACAGCACCTTGTCACCGTACGACTTGGCTGCCGAGCCGAAGGTGATGTCCACGCACGGCTTGTAGTTCAGGCGCTCGTCACCGGGCAGGATCTTCACCGTGCCACGGCCGTCGATCATCATCTGCTTGCCGCCGGGGGCCAGCAGTGCCAGGCCTGGGCGCAGCATGTCACCGTCCTCGGCTTCCTTCACGTTGATGCGGCACAGCTTGTCCAGGCGTTCGGCAAAGGCCTTGGTGAACGCTGCCGGCATGTGCTGGATCAGCACGATCGGCGCCGGGAAGTTGGCCGGCAGCTGGGTCAATACCCGCTGCAGGGCCACCGGGCCGCCCGTGGAGGTGCCGATGGCCACCAGCTTGTAAGGCTTGCGCTTGGGGGCTGGCGAGTGCGACGCCGCCGGGGCCGCTGCACGGGCAGTCGCCGCAGGGCGGGCCGGCGCCGGGCTGGCGAAGCTGCTGGCCGGCGCAGGGCTGCTGGCGGGCACAGGGGCGGCGACCGGCGCCGGCCTGGCATAGCTGCCGAGGCGGCGGTTGCTGCGCGAAATGGTATGCACCTTCTCGCACAGCATCTGCTTGACCTTGTCGGGGTTGCGCGAAATGTCCTCAAAGTTTTTCGGCAGGTAATCCACCGCGCCAGCATCCAGCGCGTCGAGGGTGACGCGAGCGCCTTCGTGGGTCAGCGAGGAGAACATCAATACCGGCGTCGGGCAGCGCTGCATGATGTGCCGCACCGCGGTGATGCCGTCCATCATGGGCATTTCGTAGTCCATGGTGATGACATCGGGCTTGAGCGCCAGCGCCTGGTCGATTGCTTCCTTGCCATTGGTCGCGGTACCTACTACCTGGATCGTCGGATCCGCAGAGAGGATTTCCGAGACACGGCGGCGGAAGAAACCGGAATCATCCACCACCAGGACCTTGACTGCCATAAACACTCCATTAGGCGGCGCAACCCGCCAGGGTGCGCCACCGAAATCAAATACGCCGCGCGGCGTAACGCTTGAGCATGCTCGGGACGTCGAGAATCAACGCAATGCGACCGTCACCGGTGATGGTGGCCCCGGACATGCCCGGGGTGCCCTGCAGCATCTTGCCCAGCGGCTTGATTACCACTTCTTCCTGGCCAACCAGTTGATCGACGACAAAGCCGATGCGTTGCGTGCCGACCGACAGGATCACTACATGACCCTCGTGCTGCTCTTCGTGCACCTGGCCCTGTACCAGCCAGCGCTTGAGGTAGAACAGCGGCAGCGCCTTGTCGCGCACGATCACCACTTCCTGGCCGTCGACCACGTTGGTGCGCGACAGGTCGAGGTGGAAGATCTCGTTGACGTTGACCAGCGGGAAGGCGAATGCCTGGTTGCCCAGCATCACCATCAGGGTGGGCATGATCGCCAGGGTCAGCGGCACCTTGATGACGATCTTCGAGCCCTGGCCTTTGGCCGAGTAGATGTTGATCGAGCCGTTGAGCTGGGAAATCTTGGTTTTCACCACGTCCATGCCCACGCCACGGCCAGACACATCGGAAATTTCGGTCTTGGTCGAGAAGCCCGGGGCGAAGATCAGGTTGTAGCAGTCAGATTCGCTCAGGCGATCAGCGGCATCCTTGTCCATCAGGCCTTTTTCCACGGCCTTGGCACGCAGGATGTTCGGGTCCATGCCCTTGCCGTCGTCAGAGATCGACAACAGGATGTGGTCACCTTCCTGTTCGGCCGACAGCACCACGCGTCCGGTGCGGGCCTTGCCCGAAGCTTCACGCTCGTCGGGCATCTCGACACCATGGTCGACGGCGTTGCGCACCAGGTGCACCAACGGGTCGGCCAGGGCCTCGACCAGGTTCTTGTCCAGGTCGGTTTCTTCGCCGACCAGCTCCAGGTTGATCTCTTTTTTCAGCTGGCGGGCAAGGTCGCGTACCAGCCGCGGGAAGCGGCCGAACACTTTCTTGATCGGCTGCATGCGGGTTTTCATCACCGCAGTCTGCAGGTCGGCAGTGACCACGTCGAGGTTGGACACGGCCTTGGACATGGCCTCGTCGCCGCTGTTCAGGCCCAGGCGCACCAGGCGGTTACGCACCAGCACCAGTTCGCCGACCATGTTCATGATCTCGTCCAGGCGCGCGGTGTCGACGCGAACGGTGGTTTCCGCTTCGCTGACGGCATGCTTCTCGGCAGCCGGCGCAGGCGCACGGGGGGCCGGCGCAGGCTTGCTGGCGGCCGCAGGCGCCGGCGCAGCAGCGGCTGGCTTGGCCGCCGGCTGGCTGTCGGCCAAGGCCTGGGCAGGCGCTTGCGCCTTGGCCACAACCGGGGCCTCGACCGCAGCAACGTCACCACCAAACTTGCCCTTGCCGTGCAACTGGTCCAGCAGGGCCTCGAACTCGTGCTCGCTGATTTCGTCGCCAGCGGCGCTGTTGTCGACCGCGACCGGCGCCGGTGCTTTGACGGCAGGCAAGGCATCAGCCTGGAACGTGCCCTTGCCATGCAACTGGTCGAGCAGCGATTCGAATTCCTCGTCGGTAATTTCGTCGCTTACCGCTTCTGCGGGCGCGGCAACCGGCTGTACCGCAGCTTCGACACTGAACTGGCCTTTGCCGTGCAACTGGTCGAGCAGCGACTCGAACTCGGCGTCGGTGATTTCGTCACCTGAACCACTGACAGCCTCGCCCTGCATCTGCTCATCGACCGCAGCTTGCGCCTTGACCGCATCGAGCGAATCGAGCAGCTGTTCAAACTCGCTGTCGGTGATGTCCTGATCATCGGCAGGGGCCAAGGCCGCAACCGGCGCCTCGGCTACCGGTGCCGCTGGCGCTTCAGCGGCCTCGGCACCACCGGGTTCGGCCAGGCGCGCCAAGGCCGCCAGCAACTCGGGGGTGGCCGGGGTTACGTCGGCGCGCTCGCGCACCTGGCCAAACATGCTGTTGACCGTATCCAGTGCTTCAAGCACCACGTCCATCAGTTCCGCATCGACCCGGCGCTCACCTTTGCGCAGGATGTCGAACACGTTCTCGGCGATATGGCAGCACTCCACCAGCTCGTTCAGCTGGAGGAAGCCGGCGCCCCCTTTTACAGTGTGGAAACCGCGAAAGATCGCATTGAGCAGGTCGGCATCGTCAGGTCGGCTTTCCAGCTCGACCAGTTGCTCGGACAGTTGCTCAAGAATTTCGCCGGCTTCTACCAGGAAATCCTGGAGGATTTCTTCATCGGCGCCGAAGCTCATCAAACGTGCTCCTTAAAAACCCAGGCTGGACAGCAAATCGTCGACATCGTCCTGACCGGACACAACGTCTTCACGCTTATCGGCATGAATCTGCGGACCTTCACCCCGAGTCGGATGTTTTTCTGCATCTTTTTCTGCGCGCAGTTGATCGTGGTCATGCTGGATACCGGCAAAGCGGTCGACCTGGCTGGCCATCAGCACCAGTTTGAGCAGGTTGCTTTCCACCTCGGTCACCAGGCTGGTGACGCGCTTGATCACCTGGCCGGTCAGGTCCTGATAGTCCTGAGCCAGCAGAATGTCATTGAGATGCCCGGCAACCTTGCGGTTACCTTCAGCGCTGTGCGTCAGGAAACTGTCGACGCGCTTGACCAGGTCACGGAACTCCGGCGCAGCCACTTCGCGGCGCATGAAGCGCTGCCAGTCGGTGCTCAGGGCCTTGGCTTCGCTGGCCAGGTCGTTGAGCACCGGGGTGCTTGCCTCGACCAGGTCCATGGTGCGGTTGGCCGCGCCCTCGGTCAGCTTGACCACGTACGACAGGCGCTCGGTAGCGTCGGTAATCTGCGACACCTCCTCGGCCTGCGGGATGGTCGGGTCGATCTGGAAGCTGACGATAGCGCTGTGCAACTCGCGAGTCAGCTTGCCCACTTCCTGGTACAGGCCGCGATCGCGGGTCTGGTTCAGCTCGTGAATCAGCTGTACCGCCTCGCCAAAACGGCCCCGTTCCAGGCTTTCGACCAACTCCTGGGCATGTTTCTTCAGGGTCGATTCGAACTCCCCCAAAGACGTTTGTGATGAATCCATGGCGCGCCCCCTGACGTGACTCAGCCGTTGACGCGTTCGAAGATCTTCTCGATCTTTTCTTTGAGCACCTGAGCGGTGAACGGCTTGACCACATAGCCATTGACGCCGGCCTGGGCCGCTTCGATGATCTGGTCGCGCTTGGCTTCAGCGGTGACCATCAATACTGGCAAGGTCTTCAGCTGATCGTCGGCACGCACTTTGCGCAGCAGGTCGATGCCGGACATGCCGGGCATGTTCCAGTCGGTCACCAGGAAGTCGTAGGCGCCCCTTTGCAGCATCGGCAGCGCCGTGATGCCATCGTCGGCTTCGTCGGTGTTGGTGAAGCCCAGGTCACGCAACAGGTTCTTGATGATCCGCCGCATCGTCGAAAAGTCGTCAACGATGAGGATTTTCATGTTCTTGTCCAATTAGACCTCCAAGCAGTCTCAAACGCGCCCGGTCTACCGGGCACGCACTCATTCAATTCGGTACAACGTGGATAACGCACGTGGAAAACGACTGCAACGACACCGGGCTCAACGCGCCCGCCATTCCCCCAGGCGGCTACGCAGGCGCGCGGCACACTGGCTGTGCAACTGGCTGACCCGCGACTCGCTGACCCCAAGCACCTCGCCGATTTCCTTGAGGTTCAGCTCTTCGTCGTAGTACAGCGCCAGCACCAGGCGCTCACGCTCCGGCAGGTTGGCAATGGCCTCGGTCAGGGCAGCCTGGAAGCGTTCGTCCTCCAGGCCACGCGCAGGTTCGACATGGCCACTGGCGCCATCCTCATGCAGCCCTTCGTGCTCGCCGTCCTGCAACAGGTCGTCAAAGCTGAACAGGCGGCTGCCCAAGGTATCGTTCAAGATCCCGTAGTAATCATCGAGACTCAATTGGAGTTCGGCAGCAACTTCATGATCTTTAGCGTCCCGGCCTGTTCTGGCTTCAACAGCACGCATCGCGTCACTGACCATGCGGGTGTTGCGGTGCACCGAACGCGGTGCCCAGTCGCCCTTGCGCACCTCGTCCAGCATGGCCCCGCGGATGCGGATGCCGGCATAGGTTTCAAAGCTGGCGCCTTTGCTGGCGTCATATTTGTTGGCCACTTCAAGCAGGCCGATCATGCCGGCCTGGATCAGGTCCTCGACCTGCACGTTGGCCGGTAACCGCGCCAACAGGTGGTAGGCAATGCGCTTGACCAGCGGGGCGTAGCGTTCGATCAGCTCGTACTGGGCGTCTTTCGCCGCCCGGCTGTACATCTTGAAGCCGCTGGCGTTCATAGCACGGGTCCCGCGCTGGTGGGTTGCACCAGACGCTCGACAAAGAACTCCAGATGGCCGCGCGGATTGGCCGGCAGCGGCCAGCTGTCGACCTTCTGGGCGATCGCCTTGAAAGCCAGCGCGCACTTGGAGCGAGGGAAGGCTTCGTAGACGGCGCGCTGCTTCTGCACTGCCTTGCGCACACACTCGTCGTACGGCACGGCGCCCACGTACTGCAGGGCAACGTCGAGGAAGCGGTCGGTGACCTTGGTCAGCTTGGCGAACAGGTTGCGCCCTTCCTGCGGGCTCTGCGCCATGTTGGCCAGCACACGGAAACGATTCATCCCGTAGTCGCGGTTGAGCAGTTTGATCAGGGCGTAGGCATCGGTGATCGAGGTGGGCTCGTCACAGACCACCAGCAGCACTTCCTGGGCGGCGCGAACGAAGCTGACCACTGACTCGCCAATCCCCGCCGCAGTGTCGATCACCAGCACGTCGAGGTTGTCGCCGATTTCGCTGAACGCCTGGATCAGCCCGGCATGCTGGGCCGGGGCCAGGTGCACCATGCTCTGGGTGCCCGATGCCGCCGGTACGATGCGCACACCGCCAGGGCCCTGCAGCATCACGTCACGCAGCTCGCAGCGCCCCTCGATTACATCGGCCAGGGTACGTTTGGGAGTAAGGCCCAGCAACACGTCGACGTTGGCCAGGCCCAGGTCGGCGTCCAGCAGCATGACCCTGCGGCCAAGCTCGGCCAGCGCCAGGGACAAGTTCACTGAAACGTTAGTCTTGCCGACGCCACCTTTGCCACCGGTCACGGCGATCACCTGTACGGGATGCATGCTACCCATGTCTGTTCTTTACCTTGTCTCGCTGGGACTCAGGCCACACGTGGGGCAATTCTGCGTACCCCTTGGCATAGCTACTTTGCACACGCTTCATGGTCAACCCGCTCGCCGGGGGTTGTGATAGAGATCAGCGAACATGTCGGCCATGGCCTCCTCGCTGGGCTCGTCCTGCTGCTGCACATTGACCGCACGGGACACCAATTGGTGGCCACGCGGCAGGTGCAGGTCGTCAGGAATGCGCGGGCCATCGGTGAGGTAGGCCACGGGCAGTTCATGACTGATGGCAAGGCTCAGCACATCGCCAAGGCTTGCCGTTTCATCCAGTTTGGTCAGGATGCAACCGGCCAGGCCACAGCGCTTGTAGCTGTGGTAGGCGGCGGTCAGTACTTGCTTCTGGCTGGTGGTAGCCAGCACCAGGTAATTCTTCGCGGCAATGCCACGCCCGGCCAGGGTTTCCAGCTGCATGCGCAGTGCCGGGTCGCTGGCCTGCAGGCCGGCGGTATCGATCAGCACGACGCGTTTGCGCAGCAGTGGTTCCAGTGCCGCAGCCAGCGACTGGCCCGGGTCGACGTAGGTCACTGGCACGTTGAGGATGCGGCCCAGGGTCTTGAGCTGCTCCTGGGCGCCGATACGAAAACTGTCCATGCTCACCAGCGCCAGGTTCTGCGCGCCATACTTGAGCACGTAGCGGGCAGCCAGCTTGGCCAGGGTGGTGGTCTTGCCCATGCCGGCCGGGCCGACCATGGCAATTACCCCACCCTCTTCGATCGGTTCGATTTCGGGGATTTCGATCATCCGCGCCAGGTGCGCCAGCAGCATGCGCCAGGCCTGGCGAGGCTCTTCGATCTCGGCGGTGAGGTCGAGCAACTCACGGGCGATAGGCCCGGACAGGCCGATGCGCTGCAGCCGGCGCCAGAGGTTGGCCTGCTGTGGCTTGCTGCCCTGCAGCTGGCTCCAGGCCAGCGAACCGAGTTGCACTTCCAGCAGCTCGCGCAGGCCCGACAGCTCGGAGCGCATGGCATCGAACAGGCGCGGGTCGACCGGCGCCGGAGCAGGGGCAGCGGCAGCCTCAGGGGCATCGACATGCGGCTCGATCAACGGCTCGGCGGCCGTCAGCGACTGCCCGGCAAACAATTGGCGGTTGTTGTCGCTGCTGTCCTGGCGGTGGTCCAGCTCGGCCTGGGCAGTGGCGATGCGCGTATGGGTCTTGCGCAGCTCTTCTTCCAGCTCGGCGTTGGGCACGCGCGGAGCCAGGGCGGACAGCTTGTAGTCCAGCGCGGCCGTCAGTTCGACACCACCGGCAATGCGGCGGTTGCCAATGATCGCGGCATCGGCGCCCAGCTCGTCACGGACCAGTTTCATGGCCTGACGCATATCGGCGGCGAAAAATCGCTTAACTTGCATTATCCACTACCTCAGCCGTTAGGGCCCACGGTGGCAACGATGGTGACTTGCTTGTTGTCCGGTATTTCCTGATACGCCAGAACATGCAAATTCGGTACAGCCAGGCGACCGAAACGCGACAGCATGGCGCGGATCGGGCCGGCGACCAGCAGGATGGCCGGCTGGCCCTGCATTTCCTGGCGCTGGGCCGCTTCGATCAGCGAACGTTGCAGCTTCTCGGCCATGCTCGGCTCCAGAAGAACACCATCTTCCTGACCCTGCCCGGCCCTTTGCAGACTATTGAGCAAAATCTGTTCCAACCTTGGCTCCAGGGTAATCACTGGCAGCTCCGACTCAACGCCGACAATGCTTTGCACGATGGCGCGACACAATCCGACGCGCACCACCGCCACCAGCGCGGCGGTATCTTGACTCTTGCCGGCGTTGTTGGCGATGGCTTCGGCAATACTGCGAATATCGCGCACCGGCACCTGTTCCGACAACAGCGCTTGCAGCACCTTGAGCAGGCCCGACAAGGAAATGACACCCGGCACAAGCTCTTCTGCAAGTTTAGGCGATGCCTTGGACAGCACCTGCAACAGTTGCTGAACCTCTTCGTGGCCAATCAGCTCATGGCAGTGCTTCTGCAGGATCTGGTTGAGGTGGGTGGCCACCACGGTGCTTGCGTCGACCACGGTGTAGCCCAGCGACTGCGCCTGGGAACGCTGGCCGACGTCGATCCACACCGCCTCCAGGCCAAACGCCGGGTCACGCGCGGCAATGCCGTTCAGGGTGCCGAACACTTGCCCGGGGTTGATCGCCAGCTCCCGGTCCGGGTAAATCTCCGCTTCAGCCAGGATCACCCCCATCAGTGTCAGGCGATAGGCGCTGGGCTGCAGGTCGAGGTTGTCACGAATGTGCACGGTGGGCATGAGGAAACCCAGGTCCTGGGACAGCTTCTTGCGCACGCCCTTGATCCGCGCCAGCAACTGGCCGCCCTGGTTGCGGTCGACCAGCGGGATCAGCCGGTAACCGACTTCCAGGCCGATCATGTCGATGGGCGTCACGTCGTCCCAGCCCAGCTCCTTGGTATCGAGCGCGCGCTGCGGCGAGGGCAACAGGTCTTGCTGGCGCTGCGCCTCTTGTAGCGCCTCCAGCTTCACCTTGTTCTGCTTCTTCCACACCAGGTAGGCGCCGCCGCAGGCCAGCAGGCCAAGGCTGAGGAAGGCCACATGCGGCATGCCCGGCACCAGCCCCATGACGATCATCAGCCCGCCGGACACCGCCAGGGCCTTGGGCGAATCGAACATTTGCCGGTTGATCAGCTTGCCCATGTCCTCGGAGCCCGAGGCGCGGGTGACCATGATCGCGGCGGCGGTGGACAGCAGCAGTGATGGCAATTGCGCCACCAAACCGTCACCGATGGTCAGCAGGGCGTATACCTTGCCGGCATCGCCAAAGCTCATGCCGTGCTGCAACATGCCGATCAGCATGCCGCCGATCAGGTTGATGAACAGGATCAGCAGGCCGGCGATGGCATCACCGCGGACGAACTTGCTGGCACCGTCCATCGAGCCGTAGAACTCCGCCTCTTGCGCCACTTCGGCACGGCGGTGCTTGGCCTGGGCCTGGTCGATCAAGCCGGCGTTGAGGTCGGCATCGATGGCCATCTGCTTGCCGGGCATGGCATCGAGGGTGAAGCGCGCGCTCACTTCGGAGATACGCCCGGCGCCCTTGGTCACCACCACGAAATTGATGATCATGAGGATGGCGAACACCACCGCACCGACCACGTAGTTGCCGCCGATCACCACCTCGCCGAAGGCCTGGATCACTTTACCGGCAGCGCCGTGGCCCTCCTGGCCATGCAGCATGACCACGCGGGTGGACGCCACGTTCAGGGCCAGGCGCAGCAGCGTGGCCACCAGCAGGATGGTGGGAAATGCGGCGAAGTCCAGCGGGCGCAAGGCGTACACGCACACCAGCAGCACCACGATCGACAGGGCGATGTTGAAGGTGAAGAACACGTCGAGCAGGAACGGTGGTATCGGCAACATCATCATTGCCAACATCACCAGCAGCAGCAGCGGCACGCCCAGGTTGCCCCGGCCGAGACCGGCCAGGTTGTTGCGGGCGTTGCTGATTAACTGAGTGCGATCCACCGCGAGTCCTCTTGATGCAAAACTTTGACGCCCAGGGGGCGCCTGGGCGTGGCTCTGCAAGAAGCCTTCCAACTTTGCTCGGGAGAGGATGCTGTTTTTGCAGGAGCAGCCTTGTGCTGCGAAGAGGCCATTGCAAGAGAAGATCAACTTCAGCCTTACCGGCCTCTTCGCAGCGCAAGGCTGCTCCTACAGGCACCGCGCCGCCTTCAAGGATAACAAGAGGTCAACTGTCGCGACGCAGGTCCGGCGGGATCGGCAGGTCTTCTTTCAACGGCTCTGGCCGCTTGCCCCTGCCAGCGCGGTACTGGCGGATCTGGAACACATAGGCCAGCACCTGCGCCACGGCCAGGTACAAGCCGGCGGGGATCTCCTGCTCTGGCTCGGTGGAGTAGTAGATCGCCCGCGCCAGCGCCGGCGATTCGAGGATCTGGATCTTGTGCTCCACGCCAATCTCCCGAATCTTCAAGGCCATGAAGTCGGTGCCCTTGGCCAGCAGCAATGGTGCTGCCCCGCCCTTCTCCGGGTCGTACTGCAGGGCCACCGCATAGTGCGTCGGGTTGGTGATGATCACATCGGCCTGCGGCACCGCCGCCATCATGCGCCGCTGCGACATCTCGCGCTGCAGCTGGCGAATGCGTTGCTTGACCTCGGGCTTGCCCTCGCTGTCCTTGTACTCGTCGCGCACTTCCTGCTTGGTCATCTTCATTTTCTTGTGCGTCTGGTACAGCTGGAACGGCACGTCGGCCGCGGCAATCAGCAACAGCCCGGCCGACATCCACAAGGCACTCCAACCCACCACCTGCAGGCTATGGATGATCGCCTGCTCCAGCGGCTCATTGGCAATCGCCAGCAAAGCCTGGCGGTCGTTGGACAGCACCACCACCGCGACTACCAAGATCACGAAGAACTTGGCCAGCGCCTTGAGCAGCTCAGTCAGGCTATTCATCGAGAACATGCGCTTGATCCCCGATAACGGGTTCATGCGGCTGAATTTTGGCTGCAGCAGGCTGCCAGAGAACAGGAAGCCGCTGAGGGCAATAGGTGCCACGAAGGAAATCACGAACAGCAGGATCAGAACCGGCTGCACCGCCCATATCGCCATCTTGCCCGAGGCCAGCAGAAAGGCGCCCATGGCCCGCTCGTCGACAATGATGTCGCGGGTCAGGCTGAAGTTCATGCGCATGATGCTCAGCAACGTCTCGGCCATATGACCGCCGAATGCCAGCAGGCCACCCGCGCCAGCCAGCGTCACCGCCACCGTATTCAGCTCCTTGGAGCGGGCGATCTCGCCTTTCTCGCGGGCATCGCGCTTGCGCTTGTCGGTGGGGTCTTCTGTCTTGTCCTGGCCGCTCTCGCTTTCTGCCATGCTCAGCGCGCCCTCGCCAGTTCACGCAGCCATTGCAGCGCTTCGCTGGCCAATGCCTGGTAGTGGGACAGCACATCGGCCAGGCCGACCCAGAAAATGAACATACCCATGACCAGGGTCAGCGGAAAGCCAATCGAGAAGATATTCAACTGCGGCGCGGCGCGGGTCATCACGCCGAAGGCAATGTTCACCACCAGCAACGCAGCGATCACCGGCAGGATCAGCAACAGGCCGGCAGAAAATACCCAACCCAGCCGCCCCGCCAGCTCCCAGAACTGGTTGACCATCAGCGCATTGCCCACCGGCAAGGTGGTAAAGCTTTCGGTCAGCACCTCGAACACCACCAGGTGGCCGTTCATCAACAGGAACAGCACGCTCACCAGCATGGTCATGAACTGGCTGATGACCGTGACGTTAACGCCGTTGGCGGGATCCACCATCGAGGCGAAGGCCATGCCCATCTGCACCGCGACGACCTGGCCGGCGATCACGAAAGCCTGGAACAACAACTGCAAGGCCAGGCCGAACAGCGCACCGACGATGATCTGTTCGGCGCACAGCAACAGGCCGCGCAGGCTCAGCGGGTCGAATTCAGGCAACGGCGGCAGCGCCGGCACGATCACCACGGTAATGGCCACCGCCACGTACAGGCGCACCCGCGCCGGCAGCATGCGCGTGCCGAGGATCGGCATGGTCATCAGCACCGCAGTCACCCTGAACAACGGCAGGATGAAGGTGGCAACCCAAGTGCCGATCTGCGCGTCGGTCAGCTCCAGCATATCCGCGTCAACCGATCAGCTGCGGGATGTTGGTGTAGAGGGTGGTGATGTACTCCATGAACTTCTGCACCAGCCATGGCCCGGCGACGATCAGCGTGATCAGCATCACCAGCAGACGCGGCAAAAAGCTCAGGGTCTGTTCGTTGATCTGGGTGGCAGCCTGGAACATCGCAACCACCAGCCCCACCAACAGGCTCGGTACCACCAGCACAGCGACCATCAGGGTGGTCAGCCACAGGGCATCACGGAACAGGTCGACAGCTACTTCAGGTGTCATCGGCGGCTCTCCTTGACGGCGTCAGACGCCGCCGAAACTGCTGGCCAAGGTACCCATGATCAGCGCCCAGCCATCCACCAGCACGAACAGCATGATCTTGAACGGCAGCGAGATGATCAGCGGCGACAGCATCATCATACCCATGGCCATCAGCACACTCGCCACCACCATGTCGATGATCAGGAACGGGATGAAGATCATGAAACCGATCTGGAACGCGGTTTTCAGCTCGGAGGTGACGAATGCCGGCACCAGGATTGTCAGCGGCACCTGGTCGGGGCCGGCAATGTCGGTGCGCTTGGACAGGCGCATGAACAGGTCGAGGTCGCTTTGCCGGGTTTGCGCCAGCATGAAGTCCTTGAGCGGCACCTGGGCCTTGTCGATGGCCTGCTGGGCGGTCATCTGCTCCTTGAGGTACGGCTGCAGGGCGTCCGAGTTCACCCGGTCGAACACCGGTGCCATGATGAACATGGTCAGGAACAGCGCCATGCCGGTCAGAATCTGGTTCGACGGCGTCTGCTGCAGGCCCAGGGCCTGGCGCAGGATCGAGAACACGATGATGATGCGGGTAAAGCTGGTCATCAGGATGACGAACGCCGGGATGAAGCTGAGCGCCGTCATGATCAGCAGAATCTGCAGGCTGACCGAATACTCCTGCTGCCCGTCCGCCCCGTTGGACAGGGTAATGGCCGGGATCGACAACGGGTCGGCGGCCAGGGCGAGCGGCGCAGCCAGCAGCAGCGCCACACCCAATAAAGAGTTCAACAACGTACGCAGCGGGCCGCTCATCACAACTTGTCCTTAGGGTCCTTGCCCATCAGCTCCATCAGCCGCTGGGCAAATTCCGGCGTTGCCTGACGTGCGCCAGCCGGCACTTCCACAGGTTCGGCCAGCACATGCAAGGCCTCGATGCTGCCGGGGGTGTGGCCAATCAGGATCTGCTCCTTGCCCACCTGCACCAGCAGCAGGCGGTCACGTGGGCCGATGGCCCGGCTGCCGACGATCTCGATCACCTGCCCGCCCTTCACCGCCGTGCTTTGCATACGCCGCAGCACCCACGCCAGGAAGAAAATCAGGCCCACCACCAGCAGCAGGCCGAAGACCATCTGCGCCAACTGGCCGCCAAGGCTGCCAGGCGCCGTCGCCGGGGTCGCCGTTGGCGTGGCCGCGGCCAGGCACGCCTGGCTGGCCAGCAGTGCAGCGAACGCCGCAATGGCGCGCATCGGGCCCTTCACTCAGCGCAGCTTCTTGATACGTTCGCTGGGGCTGATCACGTCGGTCAGGCGAATGCCGAACTTCTCGTTGACCACCACCACTTCGCCATGGGCGATCAGCGTGCCATTGACCAGCACATCGAGCGGCTCGCCAGCCAGGCGGTCCAGCTCGATCACCGAGCCCTGGTTGAGTTGCAGCAGGTTGCGAATATTGATCTCGGTGCTACCCACTTCCATGGAGATGTTCACCGGGATGTCCAGGATCACGTCCAGGTTCGGGCCTTCGAGGCTGACGTTTTCGTTCGGTTTCGGCGAGCTGGCGAATTCTTCCATCGGCATGCGACCAGCGCCGCCGCTGCTGCCGGTGTCACCGCCCAGCAGCGCATCGATGTCGGCCTGCCCGGCCGAGCCGGTTTCCTCAAGGGCTGCAGCCCACTCATCGGCCAGCGCCTGGTCCTCTGCGGAGGTGATCTCGTTTTCGTTAGCCATGGTTTCCTCGACAGGCATTCAATTCGTTATGAGCGACCGGCACGCCGTCAGCGGCGTTCGATCGGGTCGATGATCTGCAGGGCCAGGTTGCCCTTGTGCGAACCCAGCCGCGCCTTGAACGACGGCACACCGTTGGCGCGCAGCACCAGGTGCTCGGGCAGCTCCACCGGGATCACGTCACCGGGCTGCATGTGCAGGATGTCGCGCAGCTTCAGCTGGCGGCGGGCGACCGTGGCGGTCAGCGGCACGGCCACATCCAGCACGTCCTCGCGCAGGGCCTTGACCCAGCGCTCGTCCTGGTCGTCCAGGTCGGACTGGAACCCGGCATCGAGCATTTCCCGCACCGGCTCGATCATCGAGTACGGCATGGTCACGTGCAGGTCGCCGCCGCCACCGTCCAGTTCGATGTGGAAGGTGGACACCACCACTGCTTCGCTGGGGCCGACGATGTTGGCCATGGCCGGGTTGACCTCGGAGTTCATGTACTCGAAGGTGACCGGCATGATTGCCTGCCAGGCTTCCTTGAGGTCGACGAAACACTGGTCCAGCACCATGCGCACCACGCGCAGCTCGGTAGGGGTAAATTCGCGACCTTCGATCTTGGCGTGGCGGCCATCGCCACCGAAGAAGTTGTCCACCAGCTTGAACACCAGCTTGGCATCGAGGATGAACAGCGAGGTGCCGCGCAGCGGCTTGATCTTGACCAGGTTGAGGCTGGTCGGCACGTACAGCGAGTGCACGTATTCGCCGAACTTCATCACCTGTACGCCACCCACGGCCACGTCGGCGGAACGGCGCAGCAGGTTGAACATGCTGATACGGGTGTAACGGGCGAAGCGCTCGTTGATCATTTCCAGGGTCGGCATGCGACCCCGCACGATACGGTCCTGACTGGTCAGGTCGTAGCTTTTGATACTGCCAGGCTCGGATGCACTTTCGGTCTGCACCAGCCCGTCGTCGACGCCGTGCAACAGGGCATCGATTTCATCCTGGGACAGCAGGTCCTGTACGGCCATTGCGGACTCCTACTGCAATACGAAATTGGTGAACAGCAACTGGTCGATGACCGGCTTGCCGACTTCCTTCTGCGCCACTTCCTGGACCACTGCGGTCGCCTTCTGGCGCAACATCTCCTGCCCGACCGGGCTGCTGGCCAGGGTGTCGAAACCCTGCCCGGAGAACATCATCACCAGGTTGTTGCGGATCACCGGCATGTGCACCTTCAGGGCATCCAGGTCGGCCTGGTTGCGCGCCTGCATGGTGATGCTCAGCTGCATGTAGCGCTGGCGGCCGTTCTGGTTGAAATTCACCACAAATGCCGGGGTCAGCGCCTCGTAGATCGCCGCTGGCTTGACGTTGCCGGCCACAGGCTCGGCGGCCGGGGCCGAATCGCTCTTGTGCATGATGAACCAGGTAGCGCCCACCGAAAGGCCGATCGCCAGCAACAGACCTACGACGGCCAGCAGGATCAGTTTGAGTTTGCCTTTAGTGGCGGGGTCTTTGACTGCTTCGCTCTTCGCCATGCCAATAATCCGTCGTCCATCGGGGGTTCAAAGGTGGATGGCTTGGCTTGAGCAAGTGTTATGCCAGATTTTGCAGACGATGGGTTCCAGCAGGTTTTGCGGTGCTGCCTTCTTCGCGGGCACGCCCGCTCCCACAGGTGCCGCAAAGGATTTGAAAGCGATGAAACTCCTGTGGGAGCGGGCATGCCCGCGAAGAGGCCGACACTGCAAATGAAGGTCAGGCGTAGTAATCAACCGCACTGTCGCCAACAACCACCTGCTGCTCCACAGGCCGGGTGCCTTCGACGGGCTCGCCCCCGCCCTGCTCCGCCTGGCGCGCCGCCACCCCGGACAGGTTGCTGCCCTGCGCCTGCCCCTGCTGCTGTTGCTGCCCGCGCGACTGGTCGGCCACGTTGACATCCGGCTGGGCCAGCCCCTGCTGGGCGAACAGTTCGCGCAGGCGGTGCACCTGGCTGTCGAGGGCATCACGCACACCGGCGTGACCGCTGATGAAGGTGACCTGGGTCGACTGGTCCGTCGCAACATTGACGCGAATGTCCAGGCGGCCCAGCTCCGCCGGCTCCAGCTGGATATCCGCCGACTTGAGGTTCTGGCTGGACAGGTACATGACCCGGTTGACCAGGCCCTCGGCCCAGGCACCCTGGTTCATCGGCAATGGCTGGTGTAACGGGCTGGCATTGGCCGGCACGGCATTGGCGGTCTTGGCCGTGGCCGCCTGGGTCAGGCTGGCCAGGCGATTGGCGAAATCATCGATGCGGGTGTCGCTGCTGGCACTCTTGCTGTCTTTCAGGCCATCTTCAAGCAAGGCACCAAAGGCTTTGTCGCCCGGCTCACCTGCTTCACCCTCGGCATTTTCCACCAGATTCGCCAAGGTATTGACGGCTGCCTGCCCATCTTCGCCCTGCGCCCGGGACGGATCCAGCGCATGTGCCGAGGTGCCACCCTTGGCCTGGGCGCTGTGCTCCAAGGCCAGCCGCAAGGTTGGCAGGTTAGCCAACGGGTCGGCATCGGGGTCGAAGGCTTCTTCGGCAGCGGGTTCTTCGGGCAGCGCAGCAACCTGCGCCGTGGCGGCCTGCAGTACCGGCGCAACGGCCTCGGCCTGGGCCTGGATCAGTTGCGCACCAGGCTGGGCGTCGGTGACCTGGCCGGCCACCAGGCTGGCATCACGCAGCCCGGTATCGGCCTGGGCCGCGTCGTCAGCTGGCAATTTGTTGCCGTCATCGGCAACCGCAGTTTTGTCGGCGGGGTCTTTCTTGCCACCCGCTGCCGCCTCAGGTTTGTCCTTGAGCTTGGCCGGGGCAGCCTTGTCATCCTGCCCGACGGCCTTATCACGCCCCTGCCTGGCCATCACCTGGCCAAAGCCGTCGCCCTTGTCACCCAGCGCCTGCAGCGGTTTATCCGCCTGCGCGCTGGCCGAACGCGAGGTGCTTTTAATGGCGTTGGCTTGCAACAAAGGGTTGGGTGCGACAGGCATCGAGCGGTCTCCGCGCCAGGAACAGAAAGATCATCCAGCCGGAGAAAAGCAAGACTCGCGCCAACTCACACATCAGCCTGCAGAAATACGCTGCTGCTCATCGCGGTAGAAGTGCTGCACCTCGACGTATTCCAGATCGATGCGGTTGATCAAGTCTTCGATCCCATACAGCGGGCGCTGCCGCGCGCGGTCTTCCAGTTGCTGGCACAGGCAAGCCAAGGCCACGGCGCCCATGTTGCTGCTGCTGCCCTTGAAGCTGTGGGCGGCCGCACCAAGCTCTTCGGCGCTTTTGGCCGCGTGCAGCTGGCTCAGGCGCCGTTCAGAGTCGTCGAGAAAGGTTTGCACCAACTGCAGGTAGCCATCCTCCATGACTTCACGCAGGTCACTGAGGACCTTGTGGTCAATATGCATGTCAGTCACTTGTTCACTCCTTGATCAAGCCAGATTATGCCCGAGCCAACCTGTGGCTCACCATACGAACTCCACATGTGCACAACGCCCGCCTTCGCTCCAGCGGGCATTGCTGGCCAGCCGCTGAATCAGGTTCAGGCCACGCCCGCTCAGGCCCTGCGCCAGCGACGGCCGCGACAGCACACGCTGCACATCGAACCCGGCGCCACTGTCGAGCACCTCGATCATCAGACGCCCACCCTCGGCGTGCGGTTCAACCCTCAAGTCGATGCGCACGAAACCGTCGCTCAACGCACCCAGCCGCCGGGCGCGCTCCTGATAATAGTCGGCGAACCCCTGCACATCGCGCTTGAGCTGCGAGTCCAGGCCCAGCACCCCATGCTCCAGCGCATTGGAATACAGCTCGCTGAGCACCGCGTGCAGGCTGCCGGTGCGCGCCCGCAGGCCGTGGATTTCTTGCAACAACTGCACCAGATACGGCACCGGGTTGAAGCGCTTGAGGCTCTCGCCACGCACCTCGAACCCCAGCGACCAGTCCAGCGGGCTGGAACGGCCGCTATCAGAATAGATCATCGGCGCCGGCACCCGCTCCTCCGCGCTGAACATGCGGATATCGCACAGGCTGATGTCATCACGCGGGTGCCCGCCAAATTGCTCCAGCGCCCGCATGACTTCATCGAACAACTGCGCAGGGTCGCGATTGTCGGCCAACACCGCACGCAAACGCTCCACGCCGAATAACCGTTCCTGGTCATCGGCGGTGTCCAGCACGCCGTCCGACAACAGCAACAAGCGCTCGCCCGGTGCCAAGGGCAGCACTTCAGTGCTGTCATCGAAACGCTCTGCAGCCAGGATACCCAGCGGCAGGTGCCGAGAGCTCAGTGATGATAGCATATGGCCACTTACCGACAGGCGATAGCCATCGGGCATGCCCCCGTTCCACACCTCGACCGAACCGCGCTGCAAGCTGAGGTCGAGCAGCAGTGCACAGCAGAACATGTCCACCGGCAGGATACGTTTGAGCTTGGCGTTCATCTCGCGCAGGATCTGCGCCATGCCGTAGCCCTTGGCGGTCATGCCGTAGAACACTTCAGCCAGCGGCATCGCCCCTACCGCCGCTGGCAGACCATGGCCGGTGAAATCGCCAAGCAGCACACGCATGTCACCGGCCGGGGTGAACGCGGCCAGCATCAGGTCGCCGTTGAACAGCGCATAGGGCGATTGCAGGTAGCGGATGTTGGGGGCAGAAAGGCAGCCGGAGTGGGCCACCTTGTCGAACACCGCCTTGGCCACCCGCTGCTCGTTGAGCAGGTGGTGGTGGTGCCGGGTAATCTGGTCACGCTGCTCCAGCACGGTAGCCTGCAGCCGGCGCAGGCGGTCCATGGCGCGGATCTTGGCGCCGAGGATCACCGCACTGTAGGGCTTGGCCATGAAGTCATCGCCCCCGGCCTCCAGGCAGCGCACCAGGCCCTCCTCCTCATTCAGCGACGTCAGGAAAATGATCGGCACCAGCGCCTCGCCGGCCAGGGCCTTGATCTGCCGCGCCGCCTCGAAGCCATCCATCACCGGCATCAGTGCATCCAGCAGCACCAGCTGCGGGCGCCGCTCGACGAACAACGCCACCGCCTGCTCGCCGTTTTCTGCGGTGAATACCTGATGGCCTTGGCGGCGCACGATCTGCGCCAGCAGCATTCTGTCGGCGGCCCCGTCTTCGGCGACCAGCACGGTCAACGCCTGTTGGGGCGGCATGTCGGCGCTCAACTGATGTCGAACAGTTTTTCGAAATTGGAGATGGCGAGGATCTTGCGTACATCGGAGCTGGCGTGCACCACGCGCACATCCGACTCATCGCCGCCCGCATGATCCCTCAGCAACAGCAGCATGCCGAGCGCAGAACTGTCGAGGTAGGTGGTGTCTTTCAGGTCGACGATTACCGAATCGGGCCGATAGGGCTGGCGTTCGTAGGCGTCACGAAACTCCTGATGTTTGCCGAAATCGAAGCGCCCCTTGATCTTGATCGTCAGCTTATTCCCTTCCCGCGAAAAATCAGTCTCGACTGCCATGCTAGCGATTCCTTCGATGATGGCGGATGCAACTCCATTAAGGTTTAGCAGGCGATGGCATGGGTGGCAAGCACATGGTTCCAGCAGGCGATGCGGCCCCCTGATTGATGGTGCAAGACAGGATCAGAAATGGTTTTGCCGGGGCAAGCGCTGCGACAGTTCGTCCAGCAACCGCTGCTCACGCTTGTCTTCGGCGCGCCGGGCTTCGTCCATGTAGCGCTGCACCAGCTTGCGCAAACCCTCTACCCGGGCATAGGCCTGCTGCCAGGTGCCACGGGCGTTGTTGAGGTTATTCTGGTGCCACACCAGGCTCTGGCGCTGCTGGGTCATGGCCGTTTCCAGCTGCCCCAGAAAACGCTGGTAGTTGACCAGCCAGCTGCCATTGACCCCCTGCCCGCCGCGGTTGATCCACTGCAGCTGGTAATCCTCACGAAACCGTTCGAGTTCGGCCAGCTTGGCCTGGGAGGTGGCCACCTGCTGCTGGAAATGCCCCAGGCGCTGGGCTGCCTTGCGCTCGGCTTCCTCGGCCATGTCCACCACCGGCGCCAGGCGCGCAGCGCGTCCGGGCAGCGCCATGGCCTATCAGCCCGCCGGGGGCGTGAAGATCGCCCCCAGCTGTTCGCGGCTCTGCGCCATGCCCACATTCTCCTGCAGGCCTTGGCGCAGAAACTCCACCAGCTTCGATTGCAAGGCAATGGCCAGGTCGGTTTCCGGGTCGCCGCCGGCCACATAGGCGCCCACGCTGATCAGGTCGCGGCTTTGCGAAAGGCGCGACCACAATTGCTTGAACTTCTGCGCCTGGCGCAAGTGGTCGGCATCGACCACCTGGGGCATCACCCGGCTGATCGAGGCTTCGATGTCGATGGCCGGATAATGCCCCTCTTCGGCCAGCCGGCGCGACAGCACGAAGTGGCCGTCGAGCACACCGCGCGCCGAGTCGGCGATCGGGTCCTGCTGGTCATCACCTTCGGACAACACGGTGTAGAACGCGGTAATCGAACCACCACCCGCCTCGCCATTGCCCGCCCGCTCCACCAGCTTGGGAAGCTTGGCGAATACAGACGGCGGGTAACCCCGGGTGGCCGGCGGCTCGCCGATGGCCAGGGCAATTTCACGCTGGGCCTGGGCGAAACGGGTGAGCGAGTCCATCAGCAACAGCACGTTCTTGCCCTTGTCGCGGAAGTACTCGGCGATGCGCGTGCAATACATGGCAGCGCGCAGGCGCATCAGCGGCGCATCGTCGGCAGGCGAAGCCACCACTACCGAACGCTTGAGGCCCTCTTCACCCAGGATGTGCTCGATGAACTCCTTCACCTCACGGCCCCGCTCACCGATCAGGCCAACCACGATGATTTCGGCTTCGGTGAAGCGGGTCATCATGCCCAGCAACACCGACTTACCTACGCCAGTACCGGCAAACAGGCCAAGGCGCTGGCCGCGACCGACGGTCAGCAGGCCATTGATACTGCGGATGCCCACGTCCAGCGGCTTGCTGATGGGATCACGGTTGAGCGGGTTGATCACAGGGCCGTCCATCGGCACCCAGTCCTCGGCCTTCATCCCGCCCTTGCCATCCAGCGCGCGGCCGGCGCCGTCCAGCACACGGCCGAGCATGCTCATGCCCATGGGCAGCCGGCCGCCGTCATCCAGCGGCACCACCCGGGCGCCGGGGGCGATACCGACAATGCTGCCGACAGGCATGAGGAACACCTTGGGCCCGGCAAAGCCCATGACTTCGGCTTCTACCTGGACCGGGTGGTAGCTGTCGTCGTTGATCACCAGGCAGCGGCTTCCCACCGCAGCGCGCAGGCCTTCGGCCTCCAGGGTGAGCCCGACCATGCGCAGCAGGCGGCCTTCGACGATGGGCTGGGACGGCAGCTCGATGGCCTCGGCATAACTGCCCAGGCGTTTGCCGAAGCTGGTGCGCTTAAGGTGCATCAGGGCTTTCCACCGAACGCTCTACGGGGGCGTTCAGGTCTACCGACATGTCTGGCGCCGCCGGGTGCAGGGAATGGTCGTGCAACTGGTCGAACAGCTGCGCCACGGCTTTCTCGATGCGCGTTTCCATTGTCGCGTCGATGCGGCTATGGGCAGTCTCGATACGGCAGCCCCCCGGTAGCAGCGCGCTGTCTTCCAGCAGCCGCCAGTTTTCTTCATGGCGTTCGCGCAGGGCCTTGGCCAGCTCGAAGTCCTGCGGGTTGAGGTGGATGCGGATATTGTCCGCGCCCATGGGCAGCAGCTTCAATGCTTCGCGCAGCACCTGGGTGATCTGGCTGGAGTCGTTGTGTAATTCGCGGCCGATCACCTGGCGAGTCATGTGCGCCACCAGGTGCACAAGGGTTTTCTCGATCTGCGTGTCTTGCTCGGCGATCGGCTCCATCAAGTTGGCCATCAGTTGCTCAAGGCCGTCGAGCTTGGCCTTCAGGGCCACTTCGGCCTCTTGGCGCACCTTGAGCTGGGTGCTGTGAAAGCCCTCTCGCTCGCCGGTGGCGAAACCTTCGTTGTAGGCTTCCTGGCGGATGGCCTCGAGCTCTTCCAGGGTGAGCGGCTGGACTTCTTCCAGCGGCACTTCCTCGATTTCTTCCTCAACCGGCTCGGGCTCCGGCTCAGGCTCGGGTACAGGCTCTGGCTCCGGGTCGAAGCTGGGCAGCGTCCACACGTCCACGCCCTCGAGGTCGCGGGCGCGGATCAGGTCGCTGGGGTGATGTTCTTTGCTGGACATGTTTTAAAGTACTCAACAAGCATGTTCGACCCATAAGGGCCTTGTGGGAGCTGGCTTGCCGGCGATCAAGGGCGCAGCCCATGCCATGCAACGACTCTGCCTGGGCTGGCCTCATCGCCGGCAAGCCAGCTCCCACAATGACCGCACCAGCCCCACCATTTCTTCCTGACCTGATGGATCAGATCATTTCCTCGGCACCCTTGCCGCCGAGCACGATCTCGCCGGCCTCGGCCATGCGGCGGGCGATGGTGAGGATTTCCTTCTGCGCCGTTTCCACGTCGCTGACCCGCACCGGCCCCTTGGCCTCCAGGTCGTCGCGCAGCAGTTCGGAGGCACGCTTGGACATGTTCTTGAAAATCTTGTCCTTGACCCGCTCGTCGGCGCCCTTGAGCGACACCACCAGCACATCGGACGACACTTCGCGCAGCAGCGCCTGAATACCCCGGTCGTCGACGTCGGCCAGGTTGTTGAAGACGAACATCAGGTCTTCGATCTGCTCCGACAGGTCACTGTCGACTTCGCGGATCGCATCCATCAGTGCACCTTCCACGGAGCTGTCGAGGAAGTTCATGATGTCGGCAGCGCGCTTGATGCCGCCCAAGGTGGTGCGCGCGGCGTTGGAGTTGCCCGAGAACTGCTTCTCGAGGATCTGGTTCAACTCTTTCAGCGCCGCCGGCTGCACGGTGTTCAGCGACGACACGCGCAAGACGATGTCCAGGCGCACCTTGTGGTCGAAGTTGCTCAGCACTTCGCCGGCCTGGTCAGGGTCGAGGTAAGCGACCACGATTGCCTGGATCTGCGGGTGCTCGTAGCGGATCACGTCGGCTACCGCGCGCGGTTCCATCCATTTCAGGCTGTCCAGGCCACTGGTGTTGCCACCCAGCAGGATGCGGTCGACCAGGCCATTGGCCTTGTCCTCGCCCAAGGCCTGGTTGAGCATCTTGCGGATGTAGGCATCGGACCCCACGCCCAGGCTGGTCTGGTCGCCGACAATGTCGACGAACTCGCTCATTACCTGCTCGACCTGGTCACGGTGCACATTACCCATCTGCGCCATGGCCACACCCACCCGCTGCACTTCCTTGGGGCCCATGTGGCGCAGCACCTGGGCCGCATCGGTCTCGCCCAGCGAAAGCAGCAGGATTGCCGCCTTGTCGACACGGCTCAGCTTGGCGGTAACGGCTCGGTTATCACTCATCGGCGTTGATCCAGTCTTTGACGACCTGGGCTACACGGCCCGGGTCTTCGGCCACCAGGCCTTTGATTGCGTTGAGCTGTGCCTCGTAACCCTCGCTCGGGCTAGGCAGCAGAATGCTTGTCGGGCCACCCAGGCTGACGCGGTCGTTGGCCAGTTCGCCATCCAACCCCACCATGCCGCCCAGCTCCATGTCGCTATCCGAAGCGGCCTGCTTGCCGCCCCCTGTGATGTTGTTGAGCACCGGCCGCAGCACGCCGAACACCAGCACCAGAATGAACACCACGCCCAGCACTTGCTTGACGATGTCCCAGAACCACGGCTGCTGGTAGAAGGCGATATCGGCAATTTCTTCGTTACGGTCGGCGGCAAATGGCACGTTGATCACCGTCACGCTGTCACCACGGCTGGCGTCGAAGCCGACCGCGTCTTGCACCAGGCGGGTGAAGCGCGCCAGGTCTTCGGCGGCCCACGGTGCACGGCTGGTGTTGCCGGTGGCCGGGTCGATCTTGACCTGGTCGTCTACCACCACTGCCACCGACAGGCGGGTCATGCGCCCCTGCTGCTGGCGGGTGTGGCTGATGGAGCGGTCCAGCTCGAAGTTCTTGGTGCTTTGCTGGCGTTTGTCCGACGGGTACGGTGCGAGCATCGGCTGGCCGGTGGCCGGGTCCATGATCTGCTGGCCGTTGGCATCCACCAGCGGCTGGCCAGGCTGAATGGCTGCGGCCGGGGTAGCGGCGCCACCGGTGGTTTGCGGCGCCGAAGCGGCGCCTGGCGGCTGGTTGCTCAGCGCACCAGGCACACCTTGCGGGCCCTGGCTGCTGGCGCGTTGCTCGTCAACCGACTGTTCGCTGCGCAGCGCCGGCTGGTCGGGGTTGAACTGCTCGGCAGTCGACTCGACGGCACTGAAGTCCAGGTCGGCAGACACTTCGGCCTTGTATCGGTCATTGCCCAGCACAGGCTGCAAGATGTTGCGCACGCGCTGGGTAAGCATGCTTTCCATACGGCGGCTGTAGTCGTACTGCTTGCCGGCCTCGGTCAGGGCGGAGTCCTGCAGCTGCTCGGACAGCAAGTTACCTTTCTGGTCGACCACGGTGACCTGGGATTTGTCCAGCTCCGGCACACTGGTGGCCACCAGGTTGACGATGGCCGACACCTGACCGGCTTCCAGGGCACGGCCCGGGTACAGCTCGACCAGTACCGAGGCGCTAGGCTTGCGGTCGTCGCGCACGAACACCGAGCTTTTCGGGATGGCCAGGTGCACGCGTGCGGCCTTGACGTTGTTCAGGCTGGAAACAGTACGCGCCAGCTCGCCTTCCAGGCTGCGGCGGTAGCGAGTGGCTTCCATGAACTGGCTGGTGCCCAGCCCCTGCTCCTTGTCGAGAAGTTCGAAACCGACATTGCCATCGCTGGGCGCCACGCCGGCGGCCGCCAGTTTCAGGCGCGCACGGGAGAGGTCGTCGGCCTTGACCAGCAGAGCACCGGAGTTGGGCTCGACGTTATAGGGGATGTCAGCAGCACCCAGGGTGTCCATGACCTGCTTGGTGTCCATGCCCGACAGGCTGCCGTACAGCGGACGGTAATCGGGTTGTTGCGACCACAGCACCACGGCAAAGCCGATTGCCACGCTGGCCGCCAGGCCGACCATGAGGCCGACTTGGCGCAGCATGGGCATCTGCGCGATGTTTTCCAGGAACGACATACCTGGCAGCGGGCGCTTGGCCGCTGCCGGGCCCGTCTTGGCGGGGGGGTTGTCGACGACTGCTTCAGCCATGGTCTACGTCCGTCCTCAAACCGGCATCTGCATGATGTCCTGGTACGCCTGGACCAGCTTGTTGCGTACCTGGGTCATGGCCTGCATCGACACACTGGCCTTTTGCGAAGCGATCATCACGTCGGTCAGGTCGACGCCGCTCTTGCCGATCTCGAAGGCATTGGCCAGCTGGGTCGAGGCCTGCTGGGTCTCATGCACCTTGCCGATTGCCTGGCCAAGCATGTCGGCAAAGGTACTCTGCCCCGGCGCCAGCTCGGGGGCGGCGGTGACCTTGGGCAGCGACATTGCATCGGCCTGCATGGCCCGCATGTCCAGCATCAGACGATTGAATTCAACACCTTGGCTCATGACCCTTCTCTCTCCTGCGGCCGCATTTTTTTGACACTCATGCGGCGAATAGCCTACGTAAAGCAACAAAGGTGCCAGCCTATATAGTTCAGGCAACACAACCCCTGTGGGAGCGGGTTCACCCGCGAAGAATCCGACTCGGTATATGGCACCGGCTTCGCCGGTGTTCGCGGGTGAACCCGCTCCCACAGGTATCGCGCCCTCTGCGGGCGCAGTGTCAGCCGAACAGGCTGGCCTCGACGTCGAACCCGGCATCGCGCATCTGCGCCAGCTTATAGCGCAGGGTCCGCGGGCTGATGCCCAGGCGCTCGGCCGCCTCTTTGCGCCGACCGCGCTCGGCGCGCAGGGTATCGATGATCATCTGGTACTCATGGCGGCGCATATCATCACCCAGCCCGCTGGCCTCGGCCGCTACTTCAGGTGATGGCTCTATGCCAGCCGACAAGGGAATGGCGCCTGCCAGACAAAAATCCGCCGCCTCGATCACCCCACCCTGCTGCAGGATCAGCGCCCGCTGAAGCGCGTTGTCCAGTTCACGCACGTTGCCCGGCCAGGCATAGGCCTGCAGGCAGGCCCGGGCCTGCGGCGACAGGCGCACCGGGGCGTGTTTCATCTTGACCGCGTGGCGGGCCAGCAGGCGCTCGGCCAGTTGCAGGATGTCGCCCGGGCGCTCACGCAGCGGGCACCAGGCCAGGGGGAACACTGACAGGCGGTAGAACAGGTCTTCACGGAAGCGACCGGCTGCCACTTCCCCGGCCAGGTCACGGTTGGTGGTGGCCAGCACGCGGATGTCCAGGCTGATCGGTTTGCGCCCGCCCACCCGTTCCACTTCGCGCTCCTGCAGCACGCGCAGCAGCTTGGCCTGCAAGGCCATTGGCATTTCCGAGATTTCGTCGAGCAGCAGGGTGCCGCCTTCGGCCTGCTCGAACTTGCCGGCCTGGGCGGCGATGGCACCGGTGAACGCCCCCTTTTCATGGCCGAACAGGGTGGCTTCGAGCATGTTGTCGGGGATGGCCGCGCAGTTGATGGCCACGAAGGGCTGCGCCGCCCTCGGCGACTGCTGGTGAATGTAGCGCGCCAGCACTTCCTTCCCGGTGCCGGACTCACCAGAAATCAGCACGGTCGAGTCACTGCGCGCCACGCGTGCGGCCAACTCCAGCAACTGGCGGCTGGCCGGCTCACAGGCCACCGGCCCCTCGTCAGCGGACACCCGCCCGGCGGCATGCCGCTCGACCAGGCTGAGCAGCGCCTTGGGCTCGAACGGTTTGACCAGATAGTCGGCAGCACCTTGGCGCATTGCTTCGACGGCACGCTCGACGGCGGCGTGCGCCGTCATCAACAGCACCGGCAGCTGAGGTTGCTGGCGGCGCAACTGGCTCAACAACTGATGCCCGTCCATACCGGGCATGTTCACATCGCTGACCACCAGGCTGAAGGCATCATCCACCACCGCCTCCAGCGCTTCTTCGGCACTGCCCACTGCCTGGTAGGCGAAACCGCCGATTTCCAGGGTATCGCCCAGCGCTTGGCGCAATACGCGGTCGTCCTCGACCAGCAGCACCTTGATTGCCATTACACCCCCTCCGCCAATTGCCCGTCGATCAACGGCAGCTCTACCCGCACGCAGGTGCCTCGGCCCACCTTCGAACGCAGGCTGATAGCGCCCTGGTGTGCACGCACCACAGCCTTGACCACCGCCAGGCCGAGGCCGGTGCCAGTGGCCTTGGTGGTGAGAAACGGCTCGCCAAGGCGCGCCAACAACTCGGCGGCGATACCGCTGCCGGCGTCACTGACACACAGATGCAGGGTGCGCTCGCGACGGAACAGGTGCACCTTCAAGCGCGCTGGGCCGTCGCTGGCCTGCAGGGCATTTTCGATCAGGTTGAGCAAGGCGCCGACCAGGGTGTCACGATTGCACAGCAGCTCACCCAGATGGCTGTCGCACTGCCAGCGCACGGCGTGCCCCTGCACATGCGCCTGAGCCGCCTGCTGCAGGGCCTGGAAAAGGGCTTTTGGGGTAACCCGATCACCCAGCGGCAACTCGCCACGGGCGAACACCAGCATGTCACGCACCTGGTGCTCCAGCTCGTGCAGGCGCTCCTTCAAGGTACCGGCGAAACGCTGGCGGGTTTCCGGGCTCAGTTGTTGCTCGCTGTCAGCGAGGTGGCTGGCGTAGAGCATGGCGGCCGACAGCGGCGTGCGGATTTGGTGCGCCAGCGAGGCGACCATGCGCCCCAGCGACGACAGGCGCTCGTGGCGGGCCAGCTGGTCTTGCAGGCGACGGGTTTCAGTCAGGTCGTTGAGCAGCACCAGCTGGCCGGGTTCGGCATCCAGCGAGCGGGTGGCGATGGACAGCCGGCGGCCGTCGCGCAGCGAGATTTCATGGCCATCGTCCTTGCGTGGCGCAAAGCTGCGGGCGATCACCTGACGCCATAACTCGCCGATCAGCGGTTCGCCGAGCAGTTCGCAGGCAGCCGGGTTGGCTTCACGTACAAAGCCATGGCCATCGATCACGATCACCCCGCCAGGCAGCAGGTCCAGCAGGTTCTGCAGGCGGTTGGCCAGGCGTTCCTTTTCGCTCAGTTCTTCGATGCGCTGGGCACTGACCACGGCCAGCTCGCCCTTGAGTTCACTGATCCGGGCTTCGAGCAGGCTGTAGGACTGGCTCAGCTGGCTGGACACCTGGTTGAACAGGGCGAAGGCTTGCTCGATACCCTGGTGGCTGTCCTGCTCGACCGGGGTGTGCCCCTGCTGATTGGGGGCTCGGGTTACGTGGGCGGCCTGGGGCATCGTGCTCTCTCGCGTGGCTGACCGTCATAAAAACGGTGTGTTGCCAGCGGTGTAGCAATAGCCGTGCCGGAGATGGGGGTTTCGGTTGCCTGTGCCGGCCCATTCGCGGGTAAACCCGCGAATGGGCCGGCACAGGCCTACGGCCATGTATCAGTCCGGCAGCCAGGCCTTGCGCCAGTTGCTCAGGTTGTCACCTTCGAGCATCCAGCTGCCCAGCACTGCATTGCGCAGTGCATCGCCCGCCTTCGCCGTGGCATCCAGATCGGAGATGTGCATGCGGATGGCATCTACCCAACCACGGAAACGGTTCTTCACCAGTGTGACCGGCAAATCGCTGTAGCCCTGGTAGCAACGCAGGTCGCTGGCGATCACCGGGAAACCACAGGCGCCGTACTCCAGCAAACGCAGGTTGCTCTTGCACTCGTTGAACAGGTTCTGCTCGACGGGTGCAAGGGCCAGGTCCAGGTTCATGCTGGCCAGAACCCGCGGGTATTGCTCAATCGAAACACCCTCGTGGAACTCATGAACATAAGGCCGCAGCTTGTCCGGGCACATGCCGAAGAACACCCACTCCACCTCGTTGGCCAATTCCTTGACCACGTCCGCGATCACTTCCAGGTCGCCCGTATGGCTCGCCCCACCCGCCCAGCCGACACGCGGTTTGCGCGACTGCCGGCGCTGGGCCTTGAGGTCGCCCCAGTAGCGGGTATCCAGTGTGTTGTGTACCACGCGGATATCACCATGCAGGCTGGCGAAGGCCTCGGCCAGCGGCTGCGTGGAAACGACAAAGCGGTCCACATAGGACAAACCGCGGCGTATGGAACGCAGGATGTCCTTTGGCATGTGCGCCCTGTGCACGCTCTTGAGTGGCAGGTTGGGCAGGTAGTCGTCCAGCTCGAAGACCTTGAAGGCCCGCGAAAACGCATGCATCCGGCGCATATGCTCAATCTGCTCGTCGCCAACCTGGCGCTGCAGGATGATGCTGTCGGGCTGATAACGCTCAAGTTCGGCAGGCGCCAGATAATTCCACGCCACCACCCCTTCGGCCAGCCCCTCGCGGTTGAGCGTATCCAGCGGCTGGATGACCCGGTAGTTGCCACACCCTCCTCTGTCCGCCGCATGGGCGAGGATCGTCGGCAGCGGTTTCCAGGACGACAACGGTCGCCAGCTCAGACCGGAGGGCGCCAGGCCGAGGCCATTGCTTGAAGACAGCGAGAAGTTCGGGTTGTGCAGCGGGTCGCGTGCCAGTACAGGCAGCCAGCGGTCATACAAGGCATCTTCTTCTGCTGCGGTGGCCGGCGTAACCGCCTCCTCACTGAGCAGCAACTGAACACGCGGCGTCCACACATTCAGGTAGCCGCCACGGTGCAGACGCAGGCACAGATCAATGTCCGTCCAGCGCTGCAACTCGGGCGCCTCGTCGAAACCGCCCGCCTCCAGGAACAGGCTTTTGTTCACCAGCAGGCACTTGCCGCTGACTGCGACATAGTTCTGGTCGACCTGCAGGCGCTGCAGATAGCCAGACGCGTCCATCGGCTGCCCGGCAAAAGCTTCGCCAACAGGGCCATTGAGGCCGAGCACGAAACCGGCATGGCTGATGGTAGCGTCCCCCGCCACCAGTTTGGCCCCCACCACGCCGACTTCCTGGCGCATGCCGTGGTTGAGCATCTGTTGCAACCAATCGTTATCGAGCACCGCTGCGCCTTCGTCCAGCCACAGCAGGAAATCACCACGGGCCTGCCCGGCAGCCTGGTTGCGCATTTGCACAGGCGCCATGCCGGCTGGGAACCCCAGGCAACGGATGGCATCGGTGCCAAGCCGGGCAACGTTGTCGAGCCAGCTGTTTACTGCCGGACCGGCATTATCAGGCGCCAGCAGCAGCACCTCGTAGTTTCGATAGGTTGTCTTCTCCAGAATGGTTTCCATGCAACGCTGCACCCGCTCGGTGCTGTTGCCCTGGAGCAGGATCAGGATGCTGACCGGTGCGTCGCCGGAGGCGCCATAGTCCAGATCATAACGCCCGGGCAGACGAGACTCGACGCGCGCCTGGGCAAAACCGCGGGCTTGCAGATGGCGCTGGATGACCCCGCGCTCGTCCGGGCAGTCGCGCAGCGACGGGGCATCACAAACCAACAACGGCTCGCTGATATGCCCCAGCCCCTCAAAGCCGGCAGACTCGATCAGGCGCAGGATGTAATCCAGCTCGAATGCCTGGCCCGCCTCCTGGCGGAAGCCCCCCATGTCCAGCCACACCTGCCGGTTGAACAGCCAGTGGCGTGACAGGCTTGCCGGCAAACTGAGCAGCAGATCAAGGTTGAGATCAGGGCGCAGCGCAGCGCCCATTTCCGACCCGGCGCAACGCAAACCTTCATCACCATAAACGGCGCGACAGCCAGGTGCCGCCAACAGGTCGAGCGCGGCAATCAGCAAGCCACTTGCAGTGAACTCACTCCCCGCCTCTACCAGCATGAACCAGTCAAACTCACTCGCCTGAACAGCCTGGTTCAGCTGATCGCTCAGGCTGGCATCGGTCAAACGCATGAAATGCAGCGTATCCTGCGCCGAAGTCGCGGGCGCCTCGCCCGGCGTCAACGCGACAATTTTCAACGTGGAATAAAGGCAGTGATCGCTGTTCAGGCTTTGCAGAGAAGCTTTCAATGCATCTGCGTGCCCATCAGCGTCCACCACGATAATGCCGATCACAGGGCCGCCCTGATGGGCGTGCAGACGCTGTTCGATCAGGCGGCTCTGCATGGCATCCGGAACACGTTCGCCCAGCCAGGTTTGCAGCGTCAACGCCTTGGGCTTGCCACCCAGATGCTCCAGCATCTCCTGGCGCCCGCGCTCTACTTCCTCGTTGCCAACGTCGCTATGGCGCGCATACAACTCGCGATATAGCGCTGGGTAATCTTTCAGTGCCTGCTCGGAACGTCGAGCCGGCGCACTGTCATCACGGCGCATACGGACTTCCACCGTCTCACAGCGAACATGATGGAAGGCGCTTCGCGCGCTCAGGCGCATGAGGAAATCCCAATCTTCCAACCCTGCCAGGGACTCGTCGAAGTCCCCCACGGCAAGTGCAAGCGCGCGTGGGCAGGCAAAGGTGTTGATCGGGATGTAGTTGTTGACCAGCAAACGCTCCCTGGAGTACGCCTCGTGGTGATAGCGTTGCTCACGCGCCACTTCGGTCCGCTTGCCTGCCGCAAGCGTTTCCTGAATGAAGACTGCATCCGTATACACCACACTGTCGGGGTGGGTATCCAGCGCTTTGGCCAATGTTTCAAGATGGTCAGGCAGGTACAGGTCGTCATCGTCCAGATAGACGACATAACGACCACGGGCCAGGTGCAAAGCAGCATTACGGGCAGCAGCCGGGCCACGATTACGGCCTTGGCGGATGTACGTGACCGGGAAATCGTATTCAGCCAGCAGCGACTCGACCGGGTCGCCGTTGTCGTTGACCAGAACGACGTCAAAGTTCTTGAAGGACTGATGGGCAACGCTGTTCAGTGCATCCCTTAGCAATTGCGGACGGTTAAACGTGGTCAATATGATGGAGAACAGCGCTCTCTCGGCGTCCTGCGCCAGGGCTTCCAGACGCCCACACAACTGCCGAACCCGTTTGCCCAGCCCGGTTTCCTGCTCTTGCGGATAAAGTGCCAGCCGCCGCTTTAGGTGCGCAGCAACTTCGCGCTCATAGCCTTTCAGCCGCCCTTCGTTACCACGCTCAAATACGCCCTCAACAATACAGGTATGCCCTTCCAGTGGTGCCGAGGAGACATAAAACTCATGGGAATGTTGTGCAGCATGGACGCGATAGCTCACACCGGGGACAGTGGTGAAGACGAAGTCAGGGTAAAGCTCCGCAAGCTGAACCATGAGCTGCCAGTCACCAGCCCCACGAATTCTGACATCACGCCGCCAGGCTTTGAAAAAGGCATCCCTACGAATGATGGCCGCAGAGGGAGTAATGTAGCTGTCGAAAATCAGAAGATCCGCTACCTCATTACGCCCACCAAAATAGTCTTCACCACGATGGCCTGGGTGGCGAGGCCCTGGTACAGGCTCACCGTGCTCGCTGACCCACCCTATCGGGCTGTAACCTACGGCAACCTGCGCATTGCTTTCCATCGCAGGGAGAAGGCGCTGAACATGGCCGGGATTCATGAAATCGTCGGCCATGAATAGAATTACGTATTTGCCTTTGGCCGCCCAAAAGCCATTATGAGAACTGCTACCCACCCCAAAATTTCGCCGATTACGCATATAGCGCACCCGCGAGTCAGAAGAAAACGCCTCCATGACCAGTTGAGTATTATCCGTCGAAGCATTATCCACGACGAGAACTTCAACACTTTCAACGCCCTGACCTAAAATAGAGCGCACTGCCTGCCCTAGGTACCTGCCATAGTTATAGGCCGGTATAACCACGCTCAACAGCGGCGCAGCACCACGCACCTCTGCGGCATCCAGGGCAACCGCTGAGGTCAACGCGTTGATCCAGAAGTCCACGGTATAAGGATAGATGCGCTCATCCGGTCGAGCGCTGCCCTGCATGAGAAAACCTTGCAGGCGACCCGCTAGCGCCTCGTACTCTGCCTGTTCCATACCATCAAGAAAAGCGGACAAGGCTTCAAAATCACTGAATGCACAACCATCTATGTAGCAATCAACTGGAAACCATGCGGGTATCGAAGCAGTTGCTGTGTGCACAGGCACTGCGCCGGCTAAAAGACACGACCGCCACTGAGGTGACAGCCATTCAGATAACTCGGGCGCAAGGTCACACAATGCGAAGTGTGCCCGCTTAAGTTCGATATCATCCCGTCCAAACACACACGCTTTGCCACTTAAAGCCGGGCGCGGGTTTAATTCCGTAAGCGGTAGTTCCAACGGCTGATTGAGGCGCACCAGGTGCTGGCCGGTGAACGCTTCTTCGGAAGGCAGAAATACTCGATCGAACGCCTCAAATGCATGTGGACCCTCCATCGAGCTTTCTAGCCGCATGAGGTACTTTCGAATACCGGAGCATAACGTCAGCCCCCCCGCGCCTGCGTAAGCATGCTCAATGAGAAGGACGCTGTCATAGTGAGCGACGGTGTCTGATTCAACCATTCGCTCGAAGATAATACCGTTGGCATTACCATAATTCTGCAAGGGGCCGAAAGGACACAGCGCCTGCAGCCTCTCCCATTGCTCATCATTTAAAAGAAAAGCGTTCTTCTCTTGCCCTGGCTGAACCCCAGCGATACCCACTCGCCAAGGTTTACCCTGACAACAACCGCCAGCAATTGAGGCCCAATCCATCACGTATTCCCTCTGTCACGGCCACGCTCGTACGCAAGCTCGTTGAAATTCAATTTACATAACCCGGAGACTTTGCCCAGGCAGCCATGCTGTCGATCGACTGATCCAGGGTGGTCCATACATCCAGACCCAACCCGCGGGCACGACTGATATCCGGCACATAGAAGGAGCGCCCCGAATCATCGCCACGCCCCAGAATCCGCACGCGCTTGCCAGGCGCAATCCGGTCAATCACCCGACGCGCCAGTTCAGCGATAGTGATGGCCTGGTCCGACCCCACGTTATAAGCCGAGCCACTCTCTCCTCGCAGCAAGAGCGTCAGTAACCAGACAGCGAGATCTGCACCATGCAGATAACTGCGCATGGCTTGGCCACTGGAGTTAAGTACAATCTCGTCATTACTCAGGGCATCTCGAACGAAGTTGCCTATGGCGAAGTGTGCATTCAGCGGCAATCCTGGGCCGGCAAAAGCAAAGCAACGGGTATTAACCACCTCCAGACCGTGCGCCTGGGCGTAAATCGCGCCCAACGTCTCTTGCGCCCGCTTGGCCTCGCCATACGCACTGCTGATACGATTGCTCAAGCATGCCGCGCCTTGCTCCTCAGTCGCCCGCCCCTCGGTAGGCAGAACGCCGTACTGTGCTCCCGAGCCGGTAAACAGAACCCGCGCGCCATCGTTGCGTACCGCCAGATCCAGCACCCGACGCGCCCCCTCGATGATGGTGTCAAAAAGCTCCAGCGGACGAGCATGCGCCGCTGCAGAGGTGTCTGCCGCCCCGTGTAAGATCAGCTCTACCGGGCGCCCAGGGAGCTGTCGTAGCTCCCGAATGTCTGCCGAAACCCAGCGTAGCCAGGAGCAGTCACGATAGTGCGGCTGGGCATCGAGAAAACGGTTGGGGTTTCGCGAAACAACGGTGACAGTGATACCCGCTCCCTTTCGATTGAGCTCATCAAGCAAAGCAAGCAGCCAACGACCGAAAAAACCGGTGGCCCCAGTGAGAAGCAGATGGCGATTGGCGCAATGCTCAGCCAACGAACCCAAGCCAGGCAGGCACAGAAGATCATCGCGCAGGGACGAAAAGTGCTGTTGATTGATCATTCGGTTCTACAGTGAAGTGAGGGATATTTTGTACTGTCCGAACTCCACTTCCGAAGAGGGGTACTCGGCAAAGGTGAAATCCTGCCGTGGTGTGCGCCACTGGCCGTAGACAAAATCCAGATAACCCAAAGCGTCAGCCGGCACCTTGAACTGCTGACCAAACAGTTCGACATGCTCATAACCATCAAAATGGTGCTCCGGGCAGAAGAACTCCGGCATGGACCCCAGCACAACAGCCTTGCCATCACGCAGTACCCTGCGGCTGATATCTACTTCAAAAGGCACCACGCTGCAGCTTCCCGGGAGATTGATGCAAGTAACCCGAACCGTGGCCCCGCGCTCGCCAGCGCGCACTAGCTCCACGCTCCACTGCATGCCGTCGCGCTGTGGAAAAAGCCCCTTGCTTTCACGCACCAAAGCAATAACCGCATCGAACTGCTCATCATTGACCGCAAAGTCAATGTCATCATCCCAGGGGATAAAGTCCCGTTCGCGGAATGCTCCCAGCAATGTGCCGAAATCCAGATAGAGATCAATACCAGCCTCCTCTGCCAAACTCCGCAACGTGAGCGACATTTCTCTGGCAATTTCCTTGGTCCGAGGGTGAGAGAAAGGATGCGCATCACGCATGCCCTTCATCTCTCGCTTACCTGGGATAAACGTGGGAATGTCAGACAGCCCCAGCGCGTCGAGCTGCTCCAGGATTCCCTTGGACCAGACACTGGCAATCACCACCATGTCGCATCGCGTCTCGCCTATCTGCGCTGGCGCAATAACCGGAATACCGTGAAATTCCCCGCCCTGCTTTGCCTGATCATTGTCAGCCACCGCCAGGAAGTTCAACCCGGGATTCTGCTCGATGAAGCAGCCACCACTTTTCCCCGCACCGAACAATATGAGCTTCTTGCCTTGCAAATCGTGCATGATTCCCCCTACCAGCTGACCTGTAGCCCAACACTCATGGGGCTGTCTTGATGGCCACGCAACGCCCGACCCTGGCGTCCTCAGCGCGGTACTTGGCAAACCCGTGCCCTTCGACTTCGTAAAGCCGGGAAAAACCTGCAGCCTCGATGTTCATCAGGGTCGCGCGGTGGTCGAGGTAGCGCCGGTAGTGGCCGTCACCGAACTCCTTCTGCTGCTCGGCATCGGCCACAGTACGGTATTCCAGAAACAACAAAGAACCGGGCAACAGTAGATCGCCCAGCAGTGTGAGGAAGTCGTTTTGCTCTTCCTCCCGTATGGCATGCAGGAAGAAGCGTGCGTACACGGCAACGCGCTTTTTGCCGTTCATGAACCTCTCGACTTCTTCGCGGGCATCGGTGGCACTGCGTTGCACGAAGTGCGCACGCGCGTGTCGACTGCCAGCACGACAGCGGTCAATAGCTTCTGCGGACGCATCAAGTGCCAGCAAATCAAAGCCGTGGGTAGAAAAGAAATGGCTATCGCGGCCATTGCCACAACCAAACTCGATTACCCCCTCCACAGCTTCTGCCGCGCTCAGGGTCATCATTTCCCCCAGCGCAAACGCGGCGAACTGCGAAGGCAACAGTGGCATAGGCTGGCTTGAGTGCCCATAAAATGAATCCCAATAGCCCGAACGCTCATCAGTTCCCATTGGACACACTCTTCAAATAGTCGATAGAGATCCATCTCTGGGCCTCATTGATACCCGCCATCGGGAACTGGCTCACCATGCACTTCGCCCGCCATCCATCACCAGGTTGGAACCATTCATGTAGCTGGAAGCATCCGAACAGAGGAAGGCGATGGCGCCACGGTACTCATCGGCTTCGGCCATACGCCCGAGTGGGATCAGTTGAGCCAGCTTGCTGACAAACACGTCGTTCTGCCCTGCGTAGACGCCACCTGGAGACAAAGCGTTGCAACGCACGCCCTGTTCGCACCAGTAGGTAGCCAGGTACTTGGTCAACCCGATCAGGCCATGCTTGACCACCGAGTAGGTCACCGGCTTGACCGGCTGCTGTTCGGGCTCGCGCCCCTCTACACGGTACAGACGCTGGTCCGGAGCGATCACGCCAAGGTCGGAGGCGATATTGACGATCACCCCGCGCCCTTGCCGGGCCATTTGCGCACCGAACACCTTGGAGCAATTGAAAGCGCCGCCCAGACCCACATCCAGATCGAGGCGCCATTGCTCCCAGGGGAAATGCTCAAGGCGAGAGAAGTCCTTGTCACCGGCACTTTCCACCTTGGGGTTACGCGCGGCATTGTTGATCAGGATATCCACCCGACCGTGCCGGGCCATCATTTGCTCGAAGGCCGCCGTCAGGGCAGCCAGATCAGTGATGTCGGCCACTAGGGTCAGCGCCTGACAGCCGGTTTCCACCGCCAACTTTTCGGCGTTGGCGGCCAGGGCTTCTGCGTTGATATCCAGCAGCACCGGCAGGCCGCCAAGCCCGGCGATGGTGGCCGCGTGCTGATAGCCCAACAGGCCGGCACCGCCGGTGATGACCGCGACGCGGCCGTCAAGACGAAACAGGGATTCGACACTAGCCATGCAGCTTCACCTCGCCGAGTGCAACTTCCCGGCCCTCTTTCATGGAGCGCAGGGCGGCCAAGGCCAGGCGCAAGCTCTGCAGACCGTCGTGCAAGCTCACCACTGGTTTGGCACTGCCATCCAGGCAGTCGAGGAAGTGCCGGGCCTGAGCCAGGAACATGTCATTACGGGTAAAGTCGGGATAGTCGTTCTGCTCGCGCAACTCGCCCTGGGCGCCATAAACGCTCAGGTGATTGGCCAACAGATCGATCTCGGCGTAGCCGCGGTCACCAACAATCTTGAAGCGTCGCACCGGTGGGCGCTGCAGATAGTCCTGGTGCAGCAGAATAGGGAAACTGCCATCAGCGCCATCACAACGCATCAATGAGGAAGCGGTATCCTCGACGTCGATCTCCAGCCTGCTCAGCTGGCCCCCATGGGTGACGATGCTGCTCGGCAGACCGAAGAACCAGTAGATCAGATCCATCTCGTGGATCTGCGACAGAATCACGCCCCCGCCCTGGTCGGCACGGGCAGCATACATCTGCCGGTAATCCTCATAACGGTGCCAGTTGGGCAAGTACTCCCCAATCTCCGAGCGCACGCTGAGCAGGTGGCCGAAGAAGCCCTCTTCCAGTAGCGCTTTGAGGCGTTGCAGGCCAGGGTGGAAGCGGAAGTTGTAGCCGACGTGAAAAGGCAGATCGCGCGCCTCCACTTCGCTCAGCAGTTGGTCAATACCCGCCAGATCGCTGGCCAGCGGCTTCTCCATGAACACCGGCACCCCGGCACGCACACATTCCAGCGCCACCGGCACATGCAGCGAGTTGGGGTTGCAGATGAATGCCGCCGCCGGCCTCTCGGCCAGCGCCTGGGCAAGGTCGTGGTGGGCCCTTATCTGATACTCCTCCTCAAGGTCGGCGCCCTCATCGACGGTGAGATTGTCTAGCAGCTTGATACGCTGGCCGCGTACCCGAAAGGCATGCACCTCCAGCTCATCCCCGAGGAGTTGACGGAGGTTACGCAGATGGCGCTGACCGATACCGCCCAGGCCGCAGAAAAGGATTTTCACGATGTCTTTCTCTCGTTGAGGGCGGTACCCCGTAGCCAGTCAGCTGCCAGCGCAGCCATGCCGGCGAGCCAGCGCGGCTCATCGCCGGCGTCGCCACGGGCGACCTGCAACACGAAGTCACCCCGGTAGCCAAAACGCAGCAGTTGCTCGCGCAAGCTGCGGAAGTCGGTATCGCCCTGGCCCAGTGGCACAGTACCAGCGCCCAGACGACGATCCTTGATGTGGAAACTGCCGATGCGCTCGCCGTAGGCGGCAAACTCCTCTTCCGGTCGGTAACCCAGGGAGGCGCTATTACCGGCGTCGTAGTTGACCTTCACCAAGGGATGCACAAGGCGATCAAGCAGTTCGCGGAAGGCCTGCGGCGCCAGATCGGTTTCCAGATGCAGCTCGACGCCCAGACGCTCGGCCATTGGTAGCACCTGGCGAAGATTGGCCACTACCTGGTCCACCTCGGCGGCATCCCGCATGCGTGAAGCATCGACGAACGGAAGTACAACGCGGCCTACGCCCATCTCCGGGCACAGTTCCAACAGCGATTCCAGGCGCTGGATCAGCTCGGCGTTCTCAGCTGCACTGCAACGCAACAGCGGCCTATCCATGAAATAGTCGGCGCAGATGGACACCACCGACACGCCGTGCTGCGCCAGCAGGCCACGCAGCTCCCCACGACCAGCTGCGGTTTCCAGAGGATTGGCGCCTTCGCCGAACAGGTCGTAGATCCACTCGATACCGCGCAGGCCGATCTCTGCTGCGCGCTCGATCTCCTGACGCCAGCCCTGGCGCGGGAAGGACTGGAAGCGGCCCTCCTCCGGAGCGCCCAGGCGGCCCTGCATGGTGTACAAGCCGGCATCAGCGTATTGGCTCAGGTAGTCACTCATTTCAATCATCCAACAGCGGAATCAGCATGTTCGCACGCAGTTCGTCACGTTCAAGGAAGGGGAACAGATCCTCCAGAGGGCTGGAAACCATCACGCCGTTCTGGCCAATTTTTGAGGTGGTCCGCGGGCCGATGGCCTGATCAGACTCCACCATCACTTCACACAGCACCGGGCCATCCAGTGCCAGCGCCTCGTCGATGGCCTGACGCAGGTCGTCCTTCCCGTCGATGCGCCGCACTGGCAGGCCAAATGCCGCCCCCAGCGCAGAAATGTCCGGCAGGGTCAGGCCGGAGTCCGGATCGCAGCCGATGGTCTCCCTGAAGTACCCGCCCTGAGACGCACGAATCGAGGCATAGCCGTTGTTGTTCAAGACGAAGTACTTGATCGGCAAGCGCAGGCGGCGCACCACTTCCAGTTCCTGGATGTTCATCACAAAGCCACCGTCACCGTCCACCGACACGGTACGACGACCACCGCTGCCGAGGCAGCCACCGATTGAAGCTGGCAAACCGTAGCCCATGGAGCCCAAACCACCAGTGGCTACCGCGCGTTGACCGCGCTTCAGGCGCACAGAGAGCCAGAAGGTATCGAGCGCCGCCCCGGAACTGCCCGGTATGATCTGGTCGCCTTCGGCCAGCGCCTCAGACAGCGTTTCGCTGAACACGTAGGTATTGACGTAGTCACCTGGCTGTCGATACTCCCGCAGTACTACCGGGTAGGCCTCCTTCCAAGCGCGGCAACGCTCTCGCCAAGCCTGGCAGCCCAGTGACTGACCGCCGCTGGCGGCCAGCAGTTGCTCCATGAACACCCGAGCATCGCAAATGAATCGCTGATCCGGCATATCGCCGAGCTTGGCGACCTCCGCCGGGTCGATATCCACTACGACAATGTCAGCCTCGCGAGCGAAGTGAGTGCGGTTGAACCCGGTGATGGAGAAGTCCATCCGACAACCGATGGCCAGCACCAGATCGGCATTCTGCACGCTGAAGTTGGCGCCACGCTGGGCCACCGTGCCGCAGCGGCCGACATAGAGCGGGTGCTCATATTCAAGCAGGTCGGCGCCGATCCACGTGGTCAGGGTCGGAATACCCAATGCCTCGATCAGATCACGCATCGCCGCCTCGCCACCCGAGGCATGGACACCATTCCCCACCAACAGCACCGGGCGCTTCGCCTCACGCAATCGGCTTACCAGGATATCGAGAGCCTCGGCATCTGGAGCGACCGACATGCCAGTCCCTTCCGGCACAAAACCTTCAAGTTCAGCGGGATCGATTTCTGTCGCCTGCACATCCAGCGGTACATCGATCCACACCGGCCCCTTGCGACCAGTAAGCATCAGATGAAGCGCCTTCTCCAATTCATAGCGGACCCGTTGCGGGTCCAGCAGGCAAACGGCGTACTTGGCCAGCGGAGTGACTACGCTGACGATGTCCAGCTCTTGGGTACCCAGCTGACGCAGGCCACTGTCGCCCTTGAGGTCGGCGCGTTTGACCTGGCCGGAAACGAACAATGCCGGGGTGGACTCGAACCAGGCGCCGGCCAGGCCGGTGATGGCGTTGGTGGCGCCTGGCCCGGAAGTCACAAGGCAGGCACCGAACTTGCCGGAGGTACGTGCATAGCCCTCCGCCGCAATGGCTGCGCCCTGCTCATGAAGCATACTCACGGCGCTCAGGCGCGGTTGGCGAAACAGCGCATTGTTCAGGTGCATGGCTCCGCCACCAGGCAGGAAGAACACATGCCCGACACCCTGGTTGGCGATGAACTCGAAGATATAGTCGGCGACACGCATGAAGTTGTTACTCGGCGATAAAGTGCTGGGGAAGGCGATCAGCGGGGACGGCATAGAGCACCAGATCCCAGCCTTCGGCCAGATGCGGACAAAGCTTGAAGTTGTAGTGCGGGTAATACTCGTGCAGCTGCAACAGAACGCTCCACAGGTGGTTCTGTTCGTGATAGACGCAGACCGCGACCACCGGGTGAAGCTCGCTGATCAGCTTGCGCCCACCCGCCAGGCACTGTGGTTCGAAGCCTTCGATGTCGATCTTGATGAAGCTCGCAGGAGCGATCCGGGTAGCCACATCATCAATCGTGGTGATCGTCACCTGCTGGCTACCGTGCCCCACACGGCTTGCTGCACCACTGCCATCCTCGATGAGAATTTCGCCGTTGCAGTCGCCGACTGCCAGCGGGTGGGCAAACAGATTTCGGCCGTGCCCTGCGTTCAGCTCGGCCAGATTGTCACTCAACTCGGCATAGTTGGCTGGAGAGGGCTCGAAGGAATGGATCTCGCGATAGCCTCGGCCACTTTCGAGATACTCCACCACCGAGTCACCATTGAACGCGCCAATGTCATAGAGCACTTCGTCCGCGCAGTCGCTGCTGAAGTGGCTGTCGAAATAGATGGTCACGGGTGACGGGGGAGGCAGCACATCGTGGTTCAGGGTAAGACGCCATTCGACATGATCAACAAAAAGCTGACGCGAAGGTTCGTCGCCAATCAACGCAAATGCCCGGTGGACATCCTGGGCCTCGGCTACTACTTTCTCGGGCAGATCCAGGAAGTAGTGCGGGAGAAAGTGCTCGGGATAGCGCCAGGCCAAGTGACCGAACAGAGCGATCCGCTCGAAGCCCAGTTCACGCAGAGGAGCAAGGCGATCGCTCATGCGCTCACTGATTTGTCCACTCCAAATGGTGCAAATGATCGAAGGCAGCTTGCTGCCGTATTGCTCAGCCAGCTGAGCAGGGCTCATCACCGGCACCGCATCAATATGGGTTCCCCAGGATGCCGGGTTATTGTCGATGAAGGCGCAGGGCGAAAAACCCATTTGCTTCAACACAGCTTGAGTGTTGCGTCCCAGATGGCTAGCACCAAACAGAGCAAAGGGTTGCTGCAACCCTCCGATCAGTCTTTCCAGGGTATGGTGCTGGCGCTCTTGAATGCTTTCCAGCGGTTCGCTCAACAAGGTTTCCAGCCGGTTGTTCAGGCTCGGATTGGTCATGGCCGGGCTCCTGGTAGTGACTGCAGGTAGGCCAGCGCCGACCAGAAGCCGGCACCATGATCCTTGTGCCCTTGCCAGACTTCAGGAATGAAGCTGACCTCGGGATGATTGCGAATCTGCGCCCAGGTGGCCGGCCAGTCGATGTCGCCGGTACCCATCACTACGCCTTCGCCGTTGGTACCCTTGGCATCGGCCACGTGCAGGTGCGCCGAATGCGGCAGCAGCAGCGCCAGCGCGGCCTGGAAGTCGAGGCCGAAGTGGAAGCAGGTCATCTGCAGGTGCGACAGGTCCAGGCACAGGCGCAGGCCGTGCTCGCGGGCCTGGGCCGCCAGTTCGTCCGGCATCATGAAGATGTTCTGGTGGCGTTGCCCGCCGAAATGCCAAGGGAACGGCGCCATGTTCTGCGGGATCAGCTCGGTACCGGCGAAATCCACCTGGCGGCAGGCTTCATGGAAGCGCTCGTAGAGTTCGGGGCGCATGGCCAGCGGGCGCGGCGCGTCGGCGGAGAAACCGCCGATGTTGGCGACGATCAGCCGGGCATCGGCCCCAGGGAAGAACTCGCCTATCTGCAGGGTGGCATCGACCACACGCTGCAGGTTGTCGATGGAGCGCCGACGGTAGGCCGGATCGTCCGCAACCAGATCGAGCAACTCGCTGTTCTCGAACAGCTCCGGGGCGTGGATCACCAGGCGCGAGCAATCCACCTCGGCCAGGAACGGCTGCGGCTTCAGGCTGAGGTCGCGGTACGACAGATGGAACTCGAACAGGTCCGGCTCGATGCGCCGGCGGTAGTCGAGGAAGTCGTGGTAGCGCACCGGCACCCCCCAGCGAATCGGCATGTCGAACGCCAGCTTCTGCTCGGCTTGCTGTTCCTGCAGGTCGCTCTCGAAAAGGAAGTCGCCCTGGGCGATATCGCGATGGGCAGGCTTGCCCAGCAGTTCCGGCAGCCGGTACGGCGGCAGGCCCTGGCCGGGGCTGGCGATGCGCAGCATGCCCTGCTCCAGTACCGCGCCACGGGGGATATCGCGGGCAGCAATCACGCTCTTGCCGAGGTTCTCGCGGTTCAGCAATTCACCTTGGCTGGCATGGCGACCAGGCCCTTGCCAGGGCAGCGCCAGTTCCAGTTGGCGGATGCCGTCCACCAGTTGGCGGAATTCGGTGGGCTCAAGGCTGGCCAGGTGATCCGGGCCTTCCATGTTGCGATCCAGGGTAATGTGGCGCTCCACCAATCGCGCGCCCAAGGCCACAGCGCCGAGGGTGATGGCAATACCGCGCTCATGGCCGGAATAGCCGACCATGCCATGCAGCTCCTGCAGGCGACGCAGGTAGCCGAGCTGGATATCCGCTTCCGGTGCCGGGTAGGCGCTGTTGCAGTGCAGCAGCGCGAAGGGCGTGCCCAGCGCGTTGAGCTGTTCGATGGCACGGATGATTTCGTGCTCGAACGACATGCCGGTGGACAGGATCAACGGCTTGCCCAGGCTGGCGGCCTTGGCGATCAGGTAGGGGTTGCACAAGTCTGCCGAGGCAATTTTCAGGGCCGCCACGTCGAACTGGGCCAGGGCATCGACGCTAGGTTCATCCCAGGGGGTGCACAGATAAGTGATGCCCTTCTCAGCACAGTAGGCGCGCACCTGGCGGTGCTCGTCGAGGCTCAGTTCGACCTTGTCCAGCAGGTCCTGAATGTACTCCACACCGAGGTCTTCGGCACGCGAGCCGTCGGCCTTGCGCCGGTACAGCGCCTCGCGGTTGCGCAGCTGGAACTTGACGCAGTCGGCGCCTGCCGCAATGGCGGCGTCAACCAGTTGCCTGGCCAATGCCAGCGAGCCGTTGTGGTTGTTGCCGGCTTCGGCGATGACGTAGACACGGTCGCCACCCAGGGCGATGCCGTCGAGAATAATTGGGGTCATTGGATTTTCGTCCGCCAGGAAGTTACACCGCAGGACTCGAAGCGAAAGCCTTGAGCCTGGCAGCCCAGTGCGCGCACCGCATGCACCACACGCTGGCGATGCTGGGGTTGTACATAGAACAGGAAGAAACCACCGCCACCGGCGCCCAACAGCTTGCCGCCGAGCGCGCCGGCCGCAACCGCGGCGGCGTAAATGTCATCGAGACGACCATGGCTGATTGCCGAGGAAAAGCGCTTTTTCAGGTGCCAGGCTTCGTCCAGGCAAAGGCCGAAATCGCGCAGTTCGCCGCGAATCAGGTAACGGTGCATGCGCCGGCAAAGCGCGACGCTTGCATGGAGCAGGTCCGTTTGCGAGGACTCGGCCTGCATCTCCTCGCGCTGCAGCTCGTGCAGGCGGCCGGAGTCGTGAGAAATGCCGGTGTCACACAGCACCAGGCAGGATTCCAGCTCATTGCGGATCGATTCTTCCAGGCGAATCGGGTGTACCAGGTTGCGCTGGTTCTCGAACTCGATCAGGTTGAAGCCACCGAAGGCCGAGGCGTACTGATCCTGCCAGCCACCGGCGATACCGAAGCACAGGCGCTCGGCCTGGAACGCCAGTTCGGCGATCTCATAGGTGCTCCAGCGGTCCTGGCGCAACTCGTTGAATACAGCAATGGTCGCCGTGGTGGCAGCGGAAGAACCGCCCAGCCCGGAGCCCACTGGAAAATCCGAACGCAGGTAGAGATCGAAGCCGTATTGCGGCTTGATCACCGAAACGATGGTCGCCAACAGGCTTTTTTCACTGGCGGCCAGCAGGTCAGCCAGGGAGTCGTAGTCCTCCTCGCGCCCCAGATCCTCGGAGAAAATGCGGATGCCAAGGTCGCCGCGTGGAACCAGGGTGGCGTGGGCATAAAGACCGACGGTACAGCTGAGCACCGCTGCCGGGTGGTCGATGAAGAAATAGGTCAGGTCCGCACCGCCGCCGCAGAAGCTCATGCGTACTGGCGCACGGGCCCGTGCCAGTACCGGCACTTCCGGGCTGGCCGCCATCAGGCGGGTATAGACCTCGACCAGGCGCCCCTGCTCATCCACGGCCGGGATGGCGTTGAAACCCAGGTCGAAAGCCTTGAGCAACTCCTCCCGCGACGCACCGGCTTGAACCGCCCGGTAATGGCTGTTCATGCAAGTTGTTACTGGCAGGTCGGTCTGCCCGCCCTGCAGCAGGTGGCGACGCACATCACCGTTGGTCACCACACCCAGCAGACGGCGGTCGTCAGCAACCACAAAGGCGATTTGCAAGGCGCCTGCCTCGATGCACTTGACCGCATCGAGGATGCTTTGGCGTTGGCCAATGCTGAGGGTCTGCACCAGCAGGCTCATAGCGAGGTATCCGGAAGAAATTCGTGGGTGTAGCGCGCAAGCGACTCTGGCGTGCCGATATCAATGAAACACCCGCTGTAATCGACAACGGTCACGGCCTCTCGCTGGAGCAATTCGGGCAACAGATCGTGCTCCATGGAGCATGCGCGGACGGGGGTAGTGGCGAAGGCCGACGTGGTGAAGGCATACACCCCCGCGTTGATCAGGCCGGCGCCCTGCACGCCCTTTTCCTGCAGCGCAGCCAGGTGCCCGGTAGCAGTCAGCGCCAGGCTGCCATACCGGCTGCGGTCATCGACTCGCGCCGCCAGCATGGCGTTGCCTTCGCCCGCAAGCATCTGCCGATAACCCTGCACATCCACGAAGGTGTCCGCATTGAGTACCAGGTACCGGCCCTGCGCAGGTTGCTCGCGCAACGCGTTGAGCAGTGCCCCTCCGGTTCCCAGCGGGCTCTGCTCCACCACCATCGACAGTGGCAGACCGGCCTGGCGAGACAGCTCGGCAAGCTGCTCGGCCACCTGCTCGGCGCGGTAATGCGCGCACAGCACGCCCTCGCTGATGCCGGCACGGGCCAACTGGCTCAGTACGCGCGCCAGGAATGGCTCACCGTGAACGGGTACCAAGGCCTTCTGCGAGTCAGTGACGCTGCGCAGCCGCGTACCGAAACCGCCACACAGGACGTAGGCGCGCATCAGCGCAGCCTCTGCAGGTAGGTTTCCAGGCAGCGCGCTGCATGTTCCAGGTGGTCATCGCTCAAGCCCGGCCACAGGCCGATCCAGAACGTGTCGTTCATGATCTTGTCGGTGACCGGCAATTCGCCGGAAACCCGGTAGTTCAGCCCCTGCATGTAGGGCTGGCGGGTCAGGTTGCCGGCAAACAGCAAGCGTGTGCCCACACCCTGTTCATCCAGGTAGCGCACCAGCTCGACGCGGTTGATTCCACAGCCATCGCGCAGGGTGATCGGGTACCCGAACCAGGACGGGTCACTGTCGCGGGTGGCCTGCGGCAGGATCAGTTGGTCCGCACAACCGGCCAGCCGGTCGCTCAGCCAGGCGAAGTTGCGCTTACGGGCGGCAACGAAATCATCAACCCGGTCCATCTGCGCCAGCGCGCAGGCGGCCTGCATGTCGGTAATCTTCAGGTTGTAGCCCAGGTGCGAATAGGTGTACTTGTGGTCGTAGCCTTGCGGCAGGTCACCCATTTGCCAGCAGAAGCGCTTGCTGCAGGTGTTGTCCTCGCCCGGCGCGCAGTAGCAATCACGGCCCCAGTCGCGGAACGACTCGATGATGCGTTTGAGCAACGGCGAATCGGTGAACACCGCCCCGCCCTCACCCATGGTGATGTGGTGCGCCGGATAGAAGCTGAGGGTGCCGATATCGCCGAAGGTGCCGACCATGCGCCCTTCGTAGGTGGAACCCAGGGCATCGCAGCAGTCTTCGATCAGCCACAGGCCGTACTTGTCGCACAGGGCGCGCACAACACTCAGGTCGAAGGGGTTGCCCAGGGTATGCGCCAGCATGATGGCCTTGGTCTTCGGGCCGATGGCCGCTTCGATCAGTGCCGGGTCGATGTTGTAGGTGCCCATCTCGATATCGACGAACACCGGTACCGCGCCGAACTGCAGGATCGGGTTGACGGTGGTCGGGAAGCCGGCAGCAACGCCGATCACCTCGTCACCCGGCTTGATCGCCCGGTCGCCGAGGCGTGGCGAAGTCAGCGCGGAAAACGCCAGCAGGTTGGCCGACGAGCCAGAGTTGGTGGTAAGGACGCAACGACGCCCCAGGTACTTGGCCAGGCGCTTCTCGAACGCCTCGTTGAAGCGGCCGGTCGTCAGCCAGCCATCCAGCACGGCCTCGGTCATTGCCTGCAGCTCGCCGGCACCGATCACCTTGCCCGAAGGCGGAACGCTGCTCTGCCCCGCCACGAAGGGTTTGGGCGCCATCTGCAGCTCGGCATAGCGCCCGACCAGCTCGGCAATCTGTTGGCGCAACTGCTGCGCCGTACTGTCACTCATGGGTTCCGCCTTGGTGAACCGCGATCTGCTCGCGGGTAACGATGTTCATGTCACGCCCTGCGCGCCAGGCCAGATGCCAGTCCAAGGTATGTTCAAGGGTGTCATCCAGTGACCAGCGTGGCGCCCAGCCAAGCAGCTGCCGCGCCTTGCTGGAGTCCAGCGCCAGCAGGCCGGCCTCGTGCGGCTGGGCATCGCCGGCCACCGACCAGCGGGCCTCGCCTGGCCAGCGCTCGGCAAGGCGCCGGACGATCTCGCCCACGCTGGCCAACCCTGCACTGTCAGGGCCGAAGTTCCAGGCTGTGGCGTGCTGCTCGGCATCAGTAAACAAACCCTGCGCCAGCTGCAGGTAGCCCATCAGCGGGTCGAGCACGTGCTGCCAGGGGCGCGTCGCATCGGGGTAACGCAGGGTCACCTCCTGGCCGTCCTGCCAGGCGCGGAAGATATCCGGCAGCAAGCGCTCGGCAGACCAGTCCCCGCCACCCAGAACATTGCCAGCACGTGCCGTGGCCAGGGCCACGCCGGCGGAACGCAGGAAAGAGTCGCGGTAGCTTGCGCACAGCAGTTCGACGCAGGCCTTGCTGCTGCTATAGGGGTCGAAGCCGCCCAGGGCATCCTGCTCGCGGTAGGGCCAGGGCCACTCGCGGTTGTCGTAGCACTTGTCAGTGGTCACCACCAGCACCGCACGTACCGAGGGCGTGCCACGCACGGCCTCCAGCAGGTTCAGCGTACCCATGACGTTGGTAGCGTAGGTGTCAGCCGGCGCCCGGTACGACTCGCGCACCAGCGGTTGAGCCGCCAGGTGCAGCACCAGTTCGGGTTGGAAATCCTGCAGGCCACGGGCCAGGGCCGAGGCATCACGGATATCGGCGAAATCACCTGGAATCTGCTGTTGCAGTTGCGCGACCTGCCACAGCGATGGTGTGGTGGCGGCAGGCAAGGCGAAACCGCGCAGCTCGGCGCCAAGCTGGCGCAGCCACACGGCCAGCCAGCCGCCCTTGAAACCGGTATGCCCGGTCAGCAGGACGCGGCGCCCTGCCCAGAATGCCGGGCTCAACGCCATAGCTGCCATGCTGCGTCGCCGTTCTTCCAGTGTGTTTCAAGCAGCGTGCGATCACGCAGGGTATCCATCGGCTGCCAGAAGCCACGGTGCAGGTGGCTCATCAACTGGCCGTCTTCGGCCAGGCGGCGCATGGGCTCGTCTTCCCAGGTAGTGGCATCACCCTGGATGTATTCGAGCGCGGCCGGTTCGAGCACGAAGAAGCCACCATTGATCCAACCACCGTCGCCTGCCGGCTTTTCCTGAAAGCCGCGCACCTGCTCGCCGTGCACATCCAGGGCGCCGTAACGGCCCGGCGGTTGTACGGCGGTAACCGTGGCCATCTTGCCGTGCTGGCGGTGGAATTCGATCAGGCGCGGAATATCGACGTCGGACACACCGTCGCCGTAAGTGAGGCAGAAGGTTTCATCGCCCACGTAATCGCGAACACGCTTCAGACGGCCACCGGTGGCGGTGTTTTCACCGGTATCCACCAGCGTCACCCGCCATGGCTCGGCGTGGCGGTTATGGATATCCATGCGGTTTTCTGCCATGTCGAAGGTCACGTCCGACATGTGCAGGAAGTAGTTGGCGAAGTACTCCTTGATCACATAGCCCTTGTAGCCCAGGCAAATGACGAAGTCGTTGATACCGTAGTGCGAGTAGATCTTCATGATGTGCCAGATGATCGGCTTGCCGCCTATCTCGATCATCGGCTTGGGGCGCAGGTGAGATTCTTCGCTGATGCGTGTGCCCAGCCCACCGGCCAGAATGACTGCTTTCATTGTACTGTTGGTCCGCATTGGTCGGAGGGGCGGCGACAAAAAACTGGCCCTTGGCCCTTTATGCTAGGCAAAGCAAAACGCATGCCTGCTTTAGGATCGCACTGGCTGCGAAATCGGTTTTGTTTACTGGGGGGGGGCTCGAGAAAGCTCAACCCATGCCGGGGCCGGCCCTGGCCGACTGGCGAGCGGGGAAGAATAAATAATGGAGGGAATTTTGCTTGCCTCTTCGCGGGTAAACCCGCCCCCACAGGTGTCGCGCAATACTTAAAACTTGCGCCATTGCTGCGGGAGCGGGTTTGCCCGCGAAGAGGTCATTTCAGGGGCGCCACCAGGCGTCAATCCTCCGCCTGGTCCTCGCCACCTTGGCGGCTCATGCCGTACTTGCGCATCTTCTCGACCAGGGTGGTACGGCGAATACGCAAACGTTCAGCCGCGCGGGCAACGATACCGTTGGCATCGTCCAGCGCCTGCTGGATCAGGCCCTGCTCCAGGCTACCGAGGTAGTCCTTCAGGTCCAGGCCTTCAGGTGGCAGCATCGCAGGGTTGCTGAAGTTTGGCGTGTGGCCGTTGATGGCCACGCGCTCTTCCAGATCGCTGCGCAGGCTGTCGACCATCTGCTCGTCTTCGTCATCGACGTAGCGGAATTTCTTCGGCAGCTCGGACACGCCAATCACCCCGTACGGGTGCATGATCGCCATGCGCTCGACCAGGTTAGCCAGCTCGCGCACGTTGCCAGGCCAGCCGTGGCGGCACAACGACATTATCGACGCCGAGTTGAAGCGGATGGAGCCGCGCTTCTCGTGCTCCATGCGCGAGATAAGCTCGTTCATCAGCAACGGAATATCTTCCACCCGCTCACGCAGCGGCGCCATCTCGATGGGGAATACGTTCAGGCGGTAGTACAGGTCTTCGCGGAAGGTGCCGTCCTCGATCATGGTTTCGAGGTTCTTGTGCGTTGCGGCGATGATGCGCACGTCGATGCTCTGGGTCTTGTTGCTACCCACACGCTCGAAGGTACGCTCCTGCAGCACACGCAGCAGCTTGACCTGCATCGGCAACGGCATGTCGCCAATTTCGTCGAGGAACAGCGTACCGCCATTGGCCAGCTCGAAACGCCCGGCGCGGCTGGTGATCGCCCCGGTAAAGGCACCCTTCTCGTGGCCGAACAGTTCGCTTTCCAGCAGCTCGGCCGGGATCGCGCCACAGTTGACGGGTACAAACGGCGCTTCGCGGCGCTTGGAATGGTAGTGCAGGTTGCGCGCCACCACCTCCTTGCCGGTGCCCGACTCACCCAGGATCAGCACGCTGGCGTCGGTATCGGCCACCTGCTGCATCATCTGCCGCACGTGCTGGATGGCACGGCTGGTGCCGACCAGGCTGCGGAACAGGTTAGGCTCGCGCTGACGGCCGCGCTCGCGCGCCTGGTCGTACATCTCGCGATAGACCTGGGCACGGTGCAGTGAATCCAGCAACTGGCTGTAGCTTGGTGGCATTTCCAGGTTGGAAAGCACCCGGCGGCGAAGGTCTTCCGGGAACTCCGCAGAAGAAATTTCACCTAATAGCAGCACCGGAAGGAACTCATCCCACCCGGCCACTGTCTTAACGAGCCCAAGGAGATTGCCCGGAGCGTCTACGCTGCCGATGAGCACGCACAATATTTCACGGCTCGAAGACAACGACTCGACCGCTTGCTGCCAGTCATGGCTCGAGCAAGCGAGGTTTTCTTCACCGAGGAAATTCAGCACCACCGCCAGATCGCGGCGGCGCGCGCTATCGTCATCGATCAGCAGAATCTTGGTTTCACGCCACATGCAATAGCAACTTCCCTAGTCATATCGCCGCCCTGCAGGGGCATGCTCGACATCATTCCGACTGAATGGTCAGTGTTCGGACGTCTGGAATTCGAGAACAGACACTAGTAAAGTCAAAAAGGCCCACACAGTCAAATTTATGGCGCCTTTTGTCAAGTTGTGCGCATCTTAACTGAACAGATGGTAAACCTTCGAAGCATTTTTCGCTTGGTTGATCTGCATCATCTCTTCGGCAATTGCCTGGCGTTCACCGGTTGTCACGTCGATCAGGTTGCGGTAGACCAGCAGCACACCTTCCAGCTTCTCGCGCAGCAACGCCTGGTCCACCGCGTGGGTTTCCAGCACCTCGTCGATGCAGGCGCGGCACGCCACATCCAGCTTGGCAATGGCTTCCCAGTCACGCTCGCTCAGGGCGCCGACCAAGGCATCACAGGTGTCATCGAGGCGTTGCAGTGCGGTCACGGTAATCTCCTTGCCGTCAGCTGGCAGGCTGGGCGTCGGCAATGCCGTCCCAACCGCTTTTCACGGTAATCAGCAGCTGGGCAACTTCGTCGATAATGCCGGCATCGTTGTCGACATTGGCCTGCATAAGCCGGTTGGTCATGTAGACATAAAGCGCGTCGAGCTTCTCGACAGTCTCCGGGTTTTCACTTTTTTCGGGCTGCAGGCCGTCGCGAAGGCCGATGATGATGTCGATCGCCTTGCCGAGCATCAGGCCCTTTTCCGCGATGTCGCCCCGCGCCATGGCACCCTTGGCCTGAGCCATGCGATCAAGGCCACCTTCCATCAGCATCTGCACCAGGCGGTGCGGCGTGGCTTCGGAAATCTGGGCATGGGAATTGACCTTCTGGTACTGACGAAGGGCTCTCATGGGATTCATCTTGCGACCTCGTGACGGGCAGGCTTAAGGGAGAGATATTCCTTGTATCGGGCAGACGCTGAAAAACTTTACCGGCCGATGACATGAAGCCGGGCATCATGCCCGTACTTCATGCAATGTTCACGGGTTAATCGTCACTGCTCGACTTGTTCAGCGCGTTTAGCGTACTCAGCACGGAACTCTGCTGTTGGCGCAGCTGGGTGACCAGGGTATCCATGTTGTTGTACTTGTCCTGCAGGCTCTTCTGCAGGGCTTCCATCCGGGTGTCCAGGGTATCCTGCTCGCTCTTGAGCTTGGTCAGGCTTTCACTCAGGACCTTGGAGCGCTCGGCCAGGGTACCGGTACTGGCTTTGGCAAACGGCTCGGTCACCTTTTGCAGGCGCGCCAGCAGGCCATCCTTGCCATTGAAGATGCTGGTCAGGTCCGCCGCATTGGTGGAGGCAACCTTGTCCCATTTCTTGTCATCCAGGCTCAGCGCACCGCCATCCTGGGCAGAAGTGACACCAAACGCAGCGAGCGATTTCAAGGTGCCGTTGCCCGACACCGCATTGAGCTCCTCACGAATGGAGGACATCAACGTACGCATCGTGGCATCACCGGTCAGCGCCGCAGACGTCATGGTGCCATCAGCGTTTTTGGTGACCTTTGTTTCAGCATTCATGACATTGAGCAAGGCGTTATAGGTATCAATGAAACCCTTCAGGCCCGACTTCAACGTAGTAGAGCTGGTGGTCAGCGACAGAACAGTGGCTGTAACCTCACCACTTGTAGCGTTTTTCGGTGAAGTACCCAGCAACTTGATATTCAGACCACTCACGGCATCGGTGATGTCGTTGGTCTTGGACTTCATGGCAATACCGTCCAGCGTGTACTCGGCATCCGCCGGTTCATCGACAACGGTATAGTCAGTATCAATACCCGAATTGCCCGAAAGGGTGATGTCGGAGCCGTCACCCATCTTGGTCGAGGTGATGATCAGACGCGAACCCGTGGCGTCGGTCAGTACGTTGGCACTCAGGCCTGCTGTACTGAACTGGCTGTTGATGCTATCGCGCACCTGCTGCAGCGTTGCGCCGGCAGGAACGCTCAAATCGTAGGCCTTGCCATTCTGGGTCATGGTCAACGTGGTCGGACTGCCAGTGGCGTTGACTACAGAGCCGGCGCCATTTGCGTAGACCTTCGTTGACACCTTCGACGCAGTCGCCAGCTTGTCGACAATCAACTTGAACGAACCGTTGGCAGCCCCGGTACCCATGGTGACGGTGGCCACCTTCTCATCCGAAGACTTCAGGCTAAGGCCACCGAAACTGTTGGTGTCGGTCATGTTGGTCAAGGCGCCGCGGAAGGCATCCAGCGCCGACTGAATCTTGCCGATAGAGGACAACGTGGTGGTTGCCTTCAGCGTTTGGGTATTGATCTGCGCCTGCTTCGGCGCCTTCTGCGCGGCCACCAGGGAATCGACGATCGCCTGGGTATCAATGCCCGAGCCAATACCGCTGACTGTTGTACCTGCCATCATTGCTCTCCTTGTTCAGTAGCTGCCGGATCCTTGGCGGATAAATCCATCAATCGGCCGACAGCAACAAAAATCATGCCAGCCTATGCCTGATCATCGAACAGCAGGCTGCTGGCTTCACTGAGGCTCTGCGCCAATTTCAGCGCAGTTTCCGACGGAAGCTGCCGGATCACCTCACCGGACTGGGTGGCAATTACCTTGACCACAACCCGACCAGTGGAATCATCAATGGAAAAATCCAGCTGACGCTGGCTTGACTGGACGAAATCACGGATCTCGCCAACCGCTTTTTCCAGGTCTTCGCGCGAGTGCGGCTGGTTATCGGGGGCCGCAGCGTCCTGCACCTTGGCAGGCACTGCCGGGTCCCGATCCCGATCAGCGACTGGCGCCTGGGGTAACACCGACGGATACACCTGGCTCAGCTTGACACTCATGTCCATGTTTCGAACTCCTCATGTCAAAAAGGGTGAAAGGGCACGTAAACGCGCCCTTTCACCCTTTACTCAGGCGCCTGAATTACTGGAGCAGTTTCAGGACCGAAGATGGCAGCTGGTTAGCCTGCGACAGGATCGCAGTCGAAGCCTGCTGCAGAGTCTGCTGCTTGGTCAGCTCGGCAGTTTCCGAAGCGAAGTCCACGTCCTGCACGGTGGAGCGGGCAGCGGTGGAGTTCTTCTGGATGTTCTGCAGGTTGTCGACGGTGGTTTGCAGACGGTTCTGGGTAGCACCCAGGCCCGAACGGACGCTGTCGATCGAACCGATGGCCTTGTCGATAACGGCCAGGGCGTTCTGGGCGTTGACGGCGTCGGTCACATCGGTGTCGGCGATGGTTGTCTTGGTCGAAGAAACCGAAGCACCGCCGAACAGTGTAGTAGCACCAGTACCGGTGGCACCGTTGGCTACCGAGTAACCTTTGGCGGAGTCCAGGGAGATCTGGCCAGTTACCACCGAGGTAGTACCTACAGTACCGGAAAGAGCAGTCAGACCACCGGCGTCATAGGCACCGTTGCCGTCCTTCGCACCCACAGAGATAGCAGAAGCGCCAGCCTGTGCCTTGAAGGACAGGTTCTCGCCGGTGTCAGATTTGACTTCCAGGCTCTTGGTCGATTCGTCGTAGTTGACGCTGATACCCAGCTTGGCTGCGTTGGATTTCAGTTGGTCAGCCAGGCTGGCAGTGTCAGTAACACCGATGAAGCTGACGGTGCTACCGCCAACAGTCAGGTCGAAGTTGGCTGGCGTGGCAGCTGCGCCGCTAGCAACAGCAAGTTTGACTTCAGTGCTGGCAGCGGCAGTCAGGCCACCGATCGAGCCGTTGAGCTGAGCAGCGATGTCTTTGGCCGAAGCACCAGCACCGTAGCTTACGGTTTTGGTTTGGCCGTTACCGGTTACAACCAAGTCAGCTGCCGCCAGGCCGCTGGCGGAAGGTGCGATAGTGCCGGACTTGACCTGCTGCGAGCCGATGCTCTTGGCCGAAACGTTGTCCAGCGCCAGGTTGATGGTTTCGTTGGCGTTGGCGCCGACCTGGATGGCCTTGGTGCCGTACGAACCGTCCAGCAGTTTCTGGCCACCGAAGGTGGTGGTTTCCGAGATACGGTTCAGCTCAGCGGTCAGAGCCTGGTATTCGTCGTTGTTCGACTTACGGTCGTCGGCGCTCAGGGAGCCAGTAGCCGAGGACAGGGCCAGGGTACGCATTTTTTGCAGGATGTCGGTCGAAGCCTGCATTGCACCTTCAGCGGTCTGAGCGATCGAGATACCGTCGTTGGCGTTCTTGACAGCCTGGCCCAGGCCATTGATCTGGCTGGTCAGACGGTTGGCGATCTGCAGGCCGGCAGCGTCGTCTTTAGCGCTGTTGATACGCAGACCCGAGGACAGACGCTGCATCGAAGTGGTCTGAGCGTTGCTAGCCTTGGTCAGGTTGCCCTGAGTAGTGATCGACGCAATGTTGGTGTTTACAGTTAAAGCCATGACGAAATCCTCGTTGGATGGGTACTGCGGCTTCCGGCCTTGGCAACCGCCGGACTGGCCTAGAGAACCTTCGTAATAGTTATCGTCGGGTGCGCGGGATGCTTGAGGGGTTTTTCGAAAAAAAAATGCTGGCATGGGGCCAGCCCCGATAAATCAAGGGGTTAAGGCGGTTTATTGGCGTCAAAAACCACTCCAAATCCAGCTTGAGTTCACCAGCGAGCCACTCCATCTGTGGGAGCGGGCGCGCCCGCGAACACCGGCAAAGCCGGTGCCATCCACCGAGTCGCCTTCTTCGCGGGCATGCTCGCTCCCACAGAAAGCGGCGCCACGCCACAGAATCTTGCAGGCAAAAAAAAAGCGCCGGGCGGTGGCCGCCGGGCGCTTTTGGGACTGCTGGGGGATCAGTCGCGGTACAGGATGGCCGAGCCCCACGACAGGCCTACGCCAAAGCCGCTGATCGCCACACGCTTCCAGCTGCCGTCGAGCATGTGCTTCTGCAGCAGCAGCGGCACACTGGAGGACACGGTATTGCCGGTTTCCAGCATGTCCTTGACGAACTTCTCCGGGTGCTGCTCTTCGAAGCGCCGCGCCACGGCGTCGACAATCGCCGCACTGCCCTGGTGGATGCAGAACGCGTCGATATCCGAAGACTTCAGGCCACTGGCATCCAGCAGCTCGTGCAGGTGCGCCGGCACCTTGACCAGGGCGAAGTTGAACACTTGGCGGCCGTTCATGAAGAACTTGCCGTCAGTTACTTTCAGGTGCTCGGCACCGGAGCCGTCAGTGCCAAAACGCGCCTGGCCCAGGTTCCAGACCGCGTCTTCACCCATCCAGGTGGCTGTGGCGGCATCGCCGAACAGCATGGTGGTGTTGCGGTCTTCCGGGTCGACGATCTTCGAATACGGGTCGGCCGTGATCAGCAGGCCGTTTTTCAGCCCTGCCGCTTCCATGAAGCCTTTGATCGCGTACAGGCCATACACATAACCGGAGCAACCCAGCGACACATCGAACGCCGCCACGCGGGTAGACAGGCCGAGCTTGCTCTGGACGATGGCTGCGGTGTGCGGCAGGCCTTCTTCGTCACCGTTCTGGGTGACCACGATCAGCGCATCGATCGACTGCGGATCAAGGTCAGGGTTGCTGGCAAACAGGGCCCGGGCGGCTTCTACGCACAGGTCGGAAGTTTCCTGCTCTTCGGCCTTGCGCGGCAGGAACGACGCGCCGATCTTGCCGAACATGAACTCTTCGTCCTTGCCGAACTTCGCACCCTGGACGTAGTTGTCCAGGCCAGCGGTAGGCACGTAACTCGCAATGCTTTTGATGCCAATCATTCTGGCTTCCCAATGAAAACAGCCAAAGACCACCACTCGATGAATTGAGGGCGCCAAATACCGGGGCGCGTCACCGCCAGAGGTTGAAGGCAGGGCTCACCTGCGCACCGGTAACAAAATGCTGCAACAGCTGCTGCATAGAATACAGGGAAGATGATCGTTTTGACTCATTGGTCACATTGAAATGCTACGAAAGCCGTGCCGAAGGTGTGAGAAACCGGAATTTTCGCGGGCATGAAAAAGCCGGGGCCGCTTTGCGCCCCTTCGCGGGCTTGCCCGCTCCCACAGGTTTTGCGTGCGCCTGAGGCCTGCGCAATCCCTGTGGGAGCGGGCAAGCCCGCGAAGGGGCACAAAGCGGCCCCGGCTTCAGCAAGACAGATCAGAGCTTGTTGAACAGGCTCAGCTGCGAAATGCGCGAGAAGGCCAGCTGCGAGGCCTCCAGCATGGCCTGCTGCAAGGTGAGGGTGATGGCCGCCTGCGACATGTCGGTGTTGCCGATGGCGTTCTGGGTGGTCTTGTTGGCCAGGCCCAGGCTGGTGTTTTCCTGGCGCTGGATCTCCAGCGAATTGCCACGGGCACCGATCGAACCACGGGTGATATCGACCTGCTCACGGGCACTGGCCAGGTTGGCGATTGCCGACGCCGCCGCATCCTTCAGCGCATTGGCCTGGCCTACACCCGTTACCGGCGTATCCAGCGCAGCACGCAACTGGCTGAGGGTTTCCAGAACATTCTGGTTCTGGTGCGTATTGGCGGTAACCGCGAACTGGTCACCCGCCTCCGGCGAACCGCTCACCTGATACGTGACACCCGCCACCGTCAAGGCTGGTGCGGTGTAGGTGCCCGTGGCCACTGCCTTGCTGTCAGCCGTCAGCGGCTGGGCATAGAGCTCGTAGGCGCCAGGCCCGGTGAACTTGATCACAGCCCCGTTGCTGGGGAAAGTGCTGCGATAAGCCGCTTCGTCGGTCACGGTGCCGCTGGTGACCTGGGCGCTGGAGGTGTTGCCGGCGTTGCGGGTGGTGTTGAACGAGTCCGGGCGGGCCGCCAGCGAAAACTCGCGCCCTGCCACCGCGGCGTCGGCATCGGCGCCCTCCTCCACGGTAACGGTGATTTCAAACTCGACGCCACGCAGGGCAATGCTGTTGGCGCCTTCGGTCTTGCTGTCGAAGGTACCGTTGGTGGCAGTTTCAGAGGTGATGTCCCTGCCACTTGCATCGGTGATGGTGTACTGGGTCGCGCTGGTGAAGGTCAGCTTGTACGGCTGGCCGGCAGTAAAGCTGTTGTTGTAGCTGGTACTCGAGGTCATCAGGCCAGACGATACCCCGACCACGCCATCGTCAGTGGCGGGCACCACCAGGGTCGACTGCGTGCGGCTCTTGTTGCTGGCGGAATCGAAGATGGTGAAGCCGGTGTCGTTGGTGGCCAGATTCAGGGTGTCGGACACCTGCAGACTCAGCTGGGTCTGGTCACCGTTGTAGCTGTAGGTGCCGTCGGAGTTGCGCACATAGGGTGGCGTGGTGCTCTTGGAGCCGCCGAACATGTAGTCGCCGTTGGCATCGCGCGAGTTGAGCAGGCCGAAGATGTTCGCCTCGATCTCTTTCAGCTCGGTACTGATGGCCACACGGTCAGAGTCGGTAACCCCTGGGCCGCCAGCACGGATCGCCAGCTCGCTGGCACGCTGCATGGCGTCGTTGATGGTGGAGAGTACGCTCTCCTCCTGCAGCAGGGCGTTGCTCACCGTGTTGATGTTGCCGCTGTACTGGTCCAGCAGCGACTGCTGCTGTTGCAGCAGCAGCAGACGCGCCGCGCCGACCGGGTCATCAGCCGCGGTCTGGATGCGAATACCCGACGTGACCTGATCGTTGGTCTTGTTCATGGTGGAGAAGTTCTTGGAGTAGCTACTGGCGCTGGCCTCATAGAACTGAGCAGTGGAAATACGCACGAGAGTCTACTCCTTACAAGGCATTGATCAGGGTGCTGAAGGTTTCTTGCGCCGCCTTGATGATCTGCGACGAAGCCGTGTAGTAGTGCTGGAATTTCACCAGGCTGGCCGCCTCGTCATCGAGGTTGACGCCAGACACCGCGCTGCGGCTTTCGCTGGCGGACTTGAGTACCGCCTCGGTCGCCGTGGTGTCGATGGTCGCCTGGTTGGCTTTGGCACCCACGCGCTCGACCAGCGAGGCATAGGCCGACGTGAAGCTGGTGCCACCGCCAGAACCGGTGTTCACCGTCGACTTGGTCTGCAGGCCCAGCAGCGCCGTGGCGTTGCGGTTGTCGGCCTTTCCGTCGGCATTGAACGACAGGGTAAAGCTGTCATTGGCCGCCGGGCTGCCACCGATGGTGGTCTCGACGCTGAACGTGCGCGGGTTGCCGCTGCCATCGAGAATCGGCTGCCCGGCGGCATCCAGCATTGGCACAGCCACCGACAGCTTGTTGTCGGTACCCGGGACCACGCTGCCGGTGCCAATCTGGGTGCCCTTGGCATCGAACAGCTTGTAGCCCTGGGAGCCACCACTGGCGGCGTCGAACACTACGCGCACCGGCATCGAGTCGCGAATCGACTGCTGGATCAGTGCAGTGTCGGCACCGCCATAGATATCCAGCGATTCGCCCAGCGTAGGCTGGGTGATGGTGCCGGTACCGCTGTTACCACTGCCTGCCGCAGCACTGATCGGCCCGGCGAAGGCCAGTTTGTTGGCATCGGTCAGGGTAGTGGTGATGCTGCCGGCTGCCGCACGGGTAGGGATCACCTTGAAGCTGTCGCCGGCCGCCAGGCCACCGCCTTTCAGCGACAGGCTGAAGCCGTCGATCACCGGCGCCGGGTCGGTGTTGAGGTCGAAGCTGCCCATGTCGGTGCCGTCGGAGCGGCGCACGCTGTACTGGTTGGCGCTGGTGAACTTCACCTCGTAGTCGTAGGTGGTCAGCGCACCGCTGTTGGCGATGGTCACGTCCAGGTTGCCGGAGCCGGTGCTGTTGTTCGACGAAGCCAGGCTGCGCTGGGCAACGGCAGTGGCGCTGTTGATGCTGGAGAACAGCGAGCTGCCAAACTGGCCATTGGCATCCAGGCCCTGCCCCAGCTGGCTGTTGATGCTGTCCGACACCACCAGGGCAACACGGCCCAGCTCGTTCATGGACGGCATAAGCACGTCCTGGCGGTAGCGTAGCAGCCCGCCGATCGCGCCACCTGTCACCACCGAGGTCACGTCGGAGCTGAACGACTCGTAGTTGATGCGCAGGCTGGCCTGGCTCTTGTCGGCAGTACCCGGCTGCACCGACAAGGTGTTGGCCTTGTTGCCGGTCACCAGCGACTGGCCGCTGCCCAGGTACACGTCGTAGTTGCCGTCACGTTCCTGCACGGTCACGCCAACCAGCTCGTTGAGCTGGCGCACTGCTTCGCTGCGTGCATCCAGCAGGCTGTTGGGCGTATTGCCGGTGCCCGAGGCCGCCGCGATCTGCTTGTTGTACTCGGCGATACTGGCGGTGAGCTTGTTGACCTGGCCAGCCATGGTGTCGAGCTGGGAGTTGATCGTTTCGTTCTGCTGGGTCAGCTGAGTGCTCACCGCGTTGAAACGGTTGCTCAGGGTTTGCGCCTGGGTCAGCAACAGCTGCCGGGAGGCAACGTCACCGGGCTTGGCCGCTGCCGTCTGCAGGGCCGAAAAGAACGCTGTAAGGACCGAACTGATGCCGGTATCGCGGTCGGCCAGCAGTTTGTCGATGCTGGTGATCTGGTCCTGGAAGGCAACCGAGTCGGCCTGCAGCGAGGTAGCGGTCTGCAGCTGGTTGTCCAGATACGAGCTGTAGATGCGGCGCACGTCCGCCAGCGTGGTACCAGTGCCCAGGAACCCCGCGCCGATGTTGTGCGAGGGCCCCGCCGCCTGAACCGTCTGCTGGCGCGAGTAGCCACTGGTCGCGGCGTTGGCGATGTTGTTACTGGTTACCGACAAGGCCGCCTGGCTGGCACTCAGGCCACTCAGGCCGATGGAAATCAGGCTCGACATGATTTAGTCCTTTTATAGATTCGTGGTTCTGCCAGCCATGGCGTATTGCGGGGTTGACTGCATTTGCTGGGCGATGCTGATGATCTTCTTCGCATAACCCGGGTCGGTCGCATAACCTGCCTTCTGCAGCTCTCTTGCAAACTGCTCAGGGTTATCGGCCGAGTCCAGCGCATCTTGATAGCGAGAATTGCCCTGCAGCAGGTTCACCAGGTCGTGGAAGCTGTCCTGGTACGAGTCATAGCTGCGGAACGCTGCGGTTTCCTTGACGAACTGGCCATCGCGGAACTCGCTGGTGATCGCCCGTGCCTGCTCACCCTGCCAGTTGCCGGTGGCCTTGATGCCGAACAGGTTGTGGCTGCTGCTGCCATCGGTATTGCGCATCACCGATTTGCCCCAGCCGGTTTCCAGCGCGGCTTGGGCCACCAGGTAGCGCGGGTCGATACCAATGCGCTTGGCCGCTTGCTCGGCCATCGGCAACATGGTGGCGACGAATTCGTCACTGTCGGTAAACGCCTTGTTCGGCGCCAGCGGCGGCTGGGCCACGGCGCGGCCGACAATGCGCAGGCCGTTATCCGGCACAGCGAATGCCTTGGCCACTTGCTGGCCGTCACGGGCCGGCACGGCGGCGTTATTGGCCGTGGCGGCCGATGGCACGATCCCGGCCAGCAGGCGGTCGGTAAGCTTGCTCGGCAAGGCCAGGCGCCGCGAGTTGAGCGCAGCGACGTCGTTACGGGTGGCGGCCGATTCCGTAGCACGCACCGGCTCCGCCACCTTGTTGCCCCACAGCGCCGGGCCAGTGCCATCTGCACGCGGGAACGGGCTGGTGTTGATCGAAGCACTGCGGCCCTTGGTCAGCTGGCGCACCAGCACATCCTGCAGACCGATACCACCACCTTCGCGGGACATGCTCACGGCCAGCTGCTGGTCGTACATGTCGCGGTACTGCTTGACCGTTTCGGTGTTCATCGGGTTGTCGTCGGCTAGCACGTCGCTTGCCTTGCGTGAGGCCTTGAGCATTTCGCTGATGAACAGCGACTCGAACTCCTGAGCCACCTTGCGCACGTTGGCTTCGCTGTCGCGGTCACCGTGCTTGAGCGCACTCAGGCGGTTGAGGTCGGTGTAGGCGCCGCTGTCGGCACTGCCGGAAACCTGGCTTTTGATGTTCATCCGCGCCGTCCTCAGATCACGATCAGGTCGGCCTGCAAGGCGCCGGCCTGTTTCAGGGCTTCGAGAATGGCCATCAGGTCGCCGGGCGCTGCGCCCACCTGGTTCACCGCACGGACGATCTCATCCAGCGTGGTGCCCGGGCCGAACTTGAACATCGGCTTGGCTTCCTGCTCGGCGTTTACCCGAGAGCGTGGCACCACGGCCGTCTGGCCATTGGAGAACGCCCCCGGCTGGCTGACGATCGGGTCTTCGGTGATGGTCACGGTCAGGCTGCCGTGGGTTACCGCCGCCGGCGACACCTTGACGTTCTGGCCGATGACGATGGTGCCGGTACGCGAATTGATGATGACCTTGGCCACCGCCTGGCCCGGGTCGATTTCGAGGTTTTCGAGGATCGACAGATAATCTACGCGCTGGCTGGGGTCCATCGGCGCACTGACCCGCACCGAACCACCGTCCACGGCCTGGGCCACACCCGGGCCGAGCAGGTCGTTGACCTTGTCGACGATGCGCTTGGCGGTGGTGAAGTCGGGGCGATTGAGGTTCAGGGTCAGGGTATTGCCCTGGTTGAAGCCGCTCGGCACTGCCCGCTCGACACTGGCACCCCCGGGAATGCGACCGGCCGACGGAACGTTGACGGTGATCTTCGAGCCGTCACGGCCTTCGGCGTCAAAGCCTCCCACCACCAGGTTGCCCTGGGCGATGGCGTAGACGTTGCCGTCGATACCCTTGAGCGGGGTCATCAGCAAGCTGCCGCCACGCAGGCTCTTGGAGTTACCGATCGACGACACGGTAATGTCCACCACCTGGCCGGGCTTGGCGAACGCCGGCAGGTCGGCATGCACCGACACCGCCGCGACGTTCTTCAGTTGCACGTTGCCGGAGCCGGCCGGCACCTTGATGCCGAACTGCGACAGCATGTTGTTGAAGGTTTGCAGGGTGAACGGCGTCTGGGTGGTCTGGTCACCCGTGCCGTTCAGCCCCACCACCAGGCCGTAACCGATCAACTGGTTGGAACGCACGCCAGAAATGCTGGCGATGTCCTTCAGGCGCTCTGCGTGCGCACCGAAGGCACAGGACAGGAGCAGGGTTGCGGCAATCAGCTGCCTCACGTTGAACATGGTCATCCGTACTCAGAAAGGCCAAAGCGGGCTGATGAAGAAGCGGTCCAGCCACCCGGGCTGGCTGGCATCGGCGAACGAGCCGGTACCGGAATAGGTGATGCGCGCGTCGGCCACACGGGTGGACGGCACGGTGTTGTCGGTGGCGATGTCGTCGGCGCGGATCATGCCGGCAATGCGCACCAGCTCTTCGCCGGTGTTCAGGGTCAGCCACTTCTCGCCGCGCACGGCGATGATGCCGTTGGGCAGCACTTCGGCCACGGTCACGGTAATCGAACCGGTCAGGGTGTTGCCCTGGGTGGCCTTGCTATCGCCCTTGGTAGCGCGTTCGCCGTTGTAGCCGGCCTCCAGCGACAGGTCACCGCCACCGAACGGGTTGTTGGTGTTCGGTGTGCTGCCGAACAGCGAGGTCAGGCCGATGTCGGCCTTGCTGTTCTTCTGGATCTGCGAACCTGCGTTCTTGCTGGCCGACGTTTTCTCGTTGAGGGTGATGGTGATGATGTCACCCACCCGGAACGCCTTGCGGTCGCTGTACAGGTTCTGCTCGAAACCGGCCTGGTAGATGGAACCGTTGTTGGCCGCTGCCGGCAACGGGGTGCGCGGCAGTACCGGCGCGTAGTACGGGTCGTTGGGCTTGGGCGTCGGGCCGACGCAACCTGCCAGCAACACCGCCCCCCCCAGGGCGAACACGGACAACAGACGATTCATGATGCATACCTCACGGGTGTAACGAAGCGACAGGGCTTAGAGCTGTTGGGTCACGAACGACAGCATCTGGTCGGCGGTGGAGATGACCTTGGAGTTCATCTCATAGGCGCGCTGGGTGGTGATCATGTTCACCAGCTCTTCCACCGTGCTGACGTTGGAGTTTTCCAGCGTCTGCTGAAGGGTAGTGCCAAAGCCATTGAGGCCCGGAGTGCCGACCTGCGGTGCACCACTGGCAGCGGTTTCCAGGAACAAGTTGTTACCCATCGCCTGCAGGCCAGCCGGGTTGATGAAGTCGGCGGTCTGAATGTTGCCGATAACCTGCGCAGCCGGGTTGCCGGCGGTGGTGATCGACACGGTGCCATCCTGCCCGACGGTGAAGGTCTGGGCGTCGTTAGGGACCACGATGGCAGGCTCCAGCGCAAAGCCATCGGCGTTGACGATCTGGCCGTCGGAGTTCAGGTGGAAGGTGCCGTCACGGGTGTACGACACGGTGCCATCCGGCTGCAGGATCTGGAAGAAACCACGACCGTTGACCGCCATGTCCAGCGGGTTCTCAGTGGTTTGCAGGCTGCCGGCCACGAAGCTTTTTTGCGTACCGACAATGCGCACACCGGTACCCACCTGCAGGCCCGAAGGCAGCTCGCTGTCCTGGGTCGACTGCGCGCCAGGCTGACGCTTGATCTGGTAGAGCAGGTCCGCGAATTCGGCACGATCACGCTTGAAGCCGGTGGTGGAGACGTTGGCCAGGTTGTTGGAAATGACCGTCAGGTTAGTGTCCTGGGCGGACAGGCCGGTTTTAGCGACCCAAAGAGCCGGAAGCATGTAGTTTCTCCTCGTGCGCCTGTTTTACGGCACCCGTTCAAAAGTGATTAGCCGATTTGCAAAACCCGAGCCATGGCTTCGTCGCCTTCCTTGGCCGTGTTCATCATCTTGACGTGCAGTTCGAACTGGCGGGACAGCGCCAGCACCGAGGTCATTTCCTCGACAGCGTTGACGTTGCTGCCTTCCAGGAAGCCCGCCACCACCCGCACGTTGACGTCGGCGTCGGCCGGCTGGCCAGAGGTGGTATGGATCAGACCGTCCACGCCTTTGGTCAGGCCCTTGGTGTCCGGGTTGACCAGCTTGATGCGGTCGACCTCGGCCATCACCCGCGGGTCTTCACCCATGGAGCGAATGCTGAGGGTGCCGTCGGCGCCGACCTCAACCTTCTGCTCCGGCGGGATGGCAATAGGGCCACCGTTGCCGATCACCGGCATGCCGTTGCCGGCACGCAGCACGCCGAGGGCGTCGATGTTCAGGCTGCCGGTACGCACGTAGGCTTCACTGCCGTCCGGTGCCTGCACGGCGATGAAGCCCTTGCCGGTCACGGCAACATCCAGGTCACGACCGGTCTCGACCAACGGGCCTTCACTGAAGTCGGTGGCCGGGCGCTCAGTCATGGCAAAGGCGCGCGCCGGAAAGCTGTCGCCGAACACCGGCATCGAACGCGCCTGTTCCAGGTCACGCTGAAAGCCGTTGGTGGAAATGTTCGCCAGGTTGTTGGCGTGGGCCTTTTGCGCCAGCGCGTTCTGGCTGGCGCCGGTCATGGCCACATAAAGCAACTTGTCCACAGTATCTCCTCTGCGCGTCGCTGCCGCGCTGTCACTGGGCAGGTTCGAAGCAATAATCGAACCAAGTCTGAAACCGCCTGTTTACGGGGGTTTCAGCGCGGCAAGGGGCAACAAACGTCAGTTTGTCGGCGGATGTTTGCCGCCTGCGGCAAGGGCGTGTCAGAAGGTGCGGCAAGCGGCGTTGTTGTAGGGGCCGGAATGGCGCACCCAACCCTCGCCCGGGTTGGTGGCCGAGCACAGGTAGCGGCCGGTGGCCAGGCTTTGCCATTGGTAGAACGGGGCGGGAGCGGCCGAGAGCGGCAAGGCCATGGCCAGCAGGGCGGTGAGCATTAGCCGTTTCATGGGCGTGAACCTTGAAGAACTTGGGGCCGCTTTGCGGCCCCAATCACAGACAAAACCACACTAGCAGGCGGCCATCAGGTCATCTGGATGATGGTCTGCATGATGGTGCTTTCGGTGGAAATGGTCTTGGCGTTCGCCTGGTAGTTGCTCTGCGCCTTGATCAGGTTGACCAGCTCGCCGGTCAGGTCGACGTTGGAGTCTTCCAGTGCACCGCCGGTGATCTGGCCCAAGGTACCGGTGTCCGGGGCGCCGATCACCGGCACGCCCGAGGCGTAGGACTCTTTCCAGCTGGTGCCACCAATCGGGGTAAGGCCCTGCAGGTTGGCAAAGTTGGCGATAGCCACCTGGCCGATCACCTTGTCCTGGCCATTGGTGAAGTTGGCGAACATGTTGCCGCTTTCGTCGATGGTCAGGCCCGACAGCTCACCAGTGGCAAAGCCGTCCTGGCTCTTGGCGGTGGTGGCCGAGGCTGCGTTGTACTGGGTGGTACCGAGCATGTCCAGGTTGACCCCGGCAACGTTGGCGGTAGCGCCGTTGGCGCTCCATACACCGGCGGCATTCTTCTGCGCCGGGATCCAGTTGTCGAGGGTGAAGGTCTTGTTGGCCGCGATGGTCATCCCACCGGCCACCGGACCAGCCGTCATCGAGGCAGAATCCAGCGTGCCGTCAGATTTGAACGGCAGATTGTTGGCCAGCGGCGTGGTCAAGGCCGGGTTGGCCGGGTTGCGCCCGTCGATGGTGGTGTACATGGTCCAGGAGTTGCTGGTGGCATCCTTGACGAAGTACTGGTTCAGCTGGTGCGCGTTACCCTGGCTGTCGTACACGTCGGTATTGAACGTGTAGTTGTAAGTGCTGGTGTTGGTCGGATCGAACGGCGTCTGGGTGGGTGCAGTCGCCGTGGAGTTGAGGTTGACGTTCTCGGAAATGCGCCCGGTCGGGTTCGGCGTCAGGTTCGAGGTGTCGATCTGCAGGTTGGTCAGCACGCCCTGGACGATCTTGCCGTTGGCATCCACCGCATAACCCTGCAGGTTGGCGCCCGACGAGCTGACCACGTAGCCGTCCTTGTCGCTGTAGAAGGCACCGGCGCGGGTGTAGATCTTCGAGCCGTTGTCGTTCATCACGAAGAAACCATTGCCATCGATAGCCATGTCCAGCGCCTGGCCAGTGCCATTGATGTTGCCCGGCGTGAACATCTGCGACACGGCGGCAGTCTTCACGCCGGTGCCAACCACGTTCTTGCCGGCACTGGTGCCGCGAATGGAGTTGGAATACTGGTCGGCGAACTCGGCGCGCGACGACTTGAAGCCGGTAGTGGCAACGTTGGCAATGTTGTTGCCGGTAACGTTCAGGGCCTTGTTCGCTGCATATAGGCCGCTAAGGCCGGTATTGAAAGACATGTTTAACTCCTGTCGTTTTGCTCAGGCCCTAGATGCCGATGCTTTGGATTTTGGAAAGCGCAACACTGCCCAGCCCAGCCAGGTTGAGTGTCATCTCCGAACCGTTGGTACCCATGGTCACACTGGTAACCGAGGCCGGCAGGTTGGTGGTCATTGCCGTAGCCTTGCCGTCAATCGAGGCAGTAGCCTTGAAGGTGTAGGTACCGGCTGGCGCTGCTTCGCCGTCGTCGTTCAGGCCATTCCAGGTAAAGTCGACCTTGCCGGCTTTCTGGGTACCCAGGTCGAGGGTGCGGACCAGTTTGTCGTCCTTGTCGTAGATGCCCACCGAGGTAGCAGTGCTGGACGACGTCAGGTTGACCGTGCCTTTCATATCCTTGCTGGTGTCGACCACAGCCTTGTCGGTCTGGACAATCACATTGCGCCCGACCAGTGACGAAGCCTGCAGCGCCTGCGAGGACTGCAGCCCCGCCGCGATGTAGGTCACCGAGTCATTGAGCGACTGCATGCTCTCGAGGCTGCTGAACTGCGCCAGCTGTGCCACGAACTCGCCGTTTTCCTGCGGATCGAGCGGGTTCTGGTTCTTCATCTGGGTAACCAGCAACTGCAGAAAGGCATCTTTGCCCAGCGCACTGCCGGCAGCGCCGGTGCTGCTGTCGGTCTTCGACCTCTGCTGTTGCAGCGAGGTCAGGTACGCGCTGCCGACGTCAGAGGTGGAGTTGGTAGTGGTCATGTCGGTTTCCTATCACTGCCCGAGAGTCAGAACTTTCTGCATCATGCTCTTGGCCGTATTCATCAGTTCGGCGTTGGTCTGAAACGCGCGACTGGCGGAGATCATGTCAGCCATCTCCTCGACCACATTGACGTTCGGGTAGTAGACGTAGCCGTCCTTGTTCGCCGCCGGGTGGTTTGGCTCGTAGCGAGCCTCCAGGGTGCTCTGGTCTTCGACGATGCCTTTTACCTGTACGCCCTGCCCTGCTTCACCCTGGTCTTCGAACAGCGACTGGCTGGTGCCAGCCTGCGCATCCTGGAAGGTGGTGGCGAACACCGGGTGGCGAGCGCGGTAGGTCTGATCGATGCTCGACGAGACGGTTTCGGCGTTGGCAATGTTGGAAGCTACGGTGTTCAGGCGCGTGTTCTGCGCGCTCATGCCGCTACCGGCAATGTTGAAGACACTGGAAAGGGACATGGTCATTCTCCCCGCAGGGCCGATACCAGCCCCTTGAATTTGCTGTTGAGCAAGGTGAAGCTGGCCTGGAAGCCAATGGCGTTTTCGGTGTAGTTCGATTGCTCGATCTGCGCGTCCACGGTGTTCTGGTCAATCGATGGCTGCAGGGGCGTGCGGTACTTGAGGGTATCGTCGGCCGCGATGGCGAGGCCTTCGGCTTCGATGTGGCGGCTATTGGTGCGGTCCATGGCGAAGCGGCCGCTCTGCTGCTTGTCGCTTTCGGCGGCCAGCACAGAGGCGAAGTCCATGTCACGCGCTTTGTAGTTAGGCGTGTCGGCGTTGGCGATGTTGTTGGCCAGCACTTCGGCGCGCTGGGCGCGGAAGCCCATGGCCTTTTCGTGAATACCAAGCGCCTTGTCGAAGCTGATGCTCATGTCGGGGAAACCTTCGGAGGTTGACCGGAATATCGTTGAGCAAGGTATAGCAAGGGCTGTGCCAATCAGTGCAAAGCCCGGAAACATGGGCTTTCGAGGTGGAGTGGTGTCAGGGTGATGCCAGAAAAGCGGCAAAGGCCTTCCGCCTTGGGCGGCGAAAGCGGCAATTGCCGGGCGGCAAAAGCGGCAAACCAAAAAATTGACGTCAGTGTTTTTCCTGTACCGACCCCTTCGCGGGTAAACCCGCTCCCACAAGGACCTGTGCAAGGCCTGAGGGCGGCACCGAACCTGTGGGAGCGGGTTTACCCGCGAAGAGGCCGGCACATACAGCAAAAAGGCCGGCAGTTTTCGCTGCCGGCCTTCTTGATTACTTGGCCTGGTAGATGATCCCCGGGCTGCACTGGACCATCTGGTAATGGTCCGGCAACCCGTTCAGCGCCTCCGAGGCGCCAAGGAACAGGTAGCCACCCGGCTTCAATGTGCTGTGAATGCGCAGCAGGATGTCGCGCTTCACCTGTGCCGAAAAGTAGATCAGCACGTTGCGGCAGAACACGATGTCGAATTTGCCCAGGCTGGCATAGCTGTCAAGCAGGTTGAACGAGCGGAACTCGACGCGGCTGCGAATCGCCGGCTTGACCGCCCAGCGCCCCGCCCCCTTGGGGTCGAAGTAGCGTTGCAGGCGTTCCTGGGACAAACCGCGGGCAATGGCCAAGCTGTCGTACTCACCGGTCTTGCAGTTGGTGAGCATGGTGCCGGACAGGTCGGTGGCAACGATCTGCGCACCCATCTTCAACTGGCCAAGGTTGCTGCGCTCGAACTCGTCGATGGCCATCGAAATGGAATACGGCTCCTGCCCCGACGAACAGGCCGCCGACCACATGCGCAGGCGCTGGCCGGGGTTGTTGCGGATGAACTCGGGGATCACCTTGTTCTTCAGCACTTCGAACGGGTAGGTATCGCGAAACCACAGGGTTTCGTTGGTGGTCATCGCATCCACGACCTGCTCACGCAAACCACCGCGGGGCTGGGCCTGGATGCGCTGCACCAGTTCACCCAGGCTCTTGATGCCCTGTTGCTCCATCAGCTTGTTGAGACGGCTGGAAACCAGGTACTGCTTATTTTCGCCCAGCAGGATGCCACAGGCTTTCTCCAGGAATACCCGGAACTGTTCGAAATCCAAATTACCCGTAGACACTCTTGCCGCCTCTTTTCAATCACTGGTGCCGGGGGCGCGCCCCCGGCTGCTTCAATGCGCTGCCTTGATCCGGTCGACCACCCGCTGGGCAAGGTCGTCCGGCTTGAACTTGGCCAGGAAGTCATCGGCGCCGACCTTCTTGACCATCGCCTGGTTGAACACCCCGGAAAGCGAAGTATGCAGGCAGATGTGCAATTTTTGCATGCGCGGGTCGCTGCGGATCTCCGCCGTTAGCGTATAGCCGTCCATTTCCGGCATTTCAATGTCCGAGATCATCATCAGGAACTCTTCTTCCGGCTTTTTGCCCTCATCCACCAGCTGACGCAGGTAGTTCAGGGCCTGACGGCCATCATTGAGTGCCACGACTTCCACCCCCACGGTCTGCAGGCAGCGGCTGACCTGTTTGCGCGCCACCGACGAATCATCGACGGTAAGCACCCGCATCAGCACGGCCTTGTCCTGCACCTCGGCATCGATCACCCCGGCCGACACAGATTCGGACGACGGCGAAACCTCGGCCAGCACCTTCTCCACGTCGATGATTTCGACCATGCGGTTGTCCACCCGGGTCACCGCGGTCAGGTAATGGTCACGGCCGGTGCCCTTGGGTGGCGGATGGATCTCTTCCCAGTTCATGTTGACGATGCGCTCCACCGAGTGCACCAGGAAGCCCTGGGTCTTGGTGTTGTACTCGGTGATGATCACGAAGCTGTTGCGTGTTTCTTCCTGCAGTGGCCGCAACCCGGTGGCCATCGACAAGTCGAGGATCGGGATGGTCGCCCCGCGAATGTTGGCAACGCCACGCACCACAGGGTGCGCCTTGGGCAGCAGGGTCAGCGCAGGGCATTGCAGCACTTCCCTGACCTTGAACACGTTGATGCCATAAAGCTGTTCGCCATTGAGGCGGAACAGCAGCAATTCCAGGCGATTCTGCCCCACCAGCTGCGTGCGCTGGTTGACCGAATCCATAACACCCGCCATGCCAGACTCCTTAATCTTTCAGCCTTTCGTTGCAACTCGAGTTACGAGTCGGCACGGGCTTTGCTTTTTTGAGCGTCATGCATACGAAAACGACATTTTTCCGACGATTGACGCGCCTGCTGACTGGCTCGCTGGCCACGCTGTGCCTGCTGGCGCCCGGCGTTCGCACGGTAGCGGACGCGCTTACCTTGCCTGAACAGCTTATCGGTGTCACCCAAGGGTTTCTTGAATTCACGGTAGAAGATTACCTGGCCACCACCCAGACCCCCGGCCGCTATGAAATCCAGGTCAACCCGCTGGACCCACGCCTGCGCATGCCGTTGTGCAGCCAGCAGCTGGACGCCTCGCTGGAAAGCCCTTCCCTGCCACTTGGCCGGGTAACGGTACGGGTGCGCTGCGACAGTGCGGCGCCGTGGACGGTGTTTGTCCCGGCCACGGTACGGCTGTTCCGCGACGTGGTGGTGGTCACCCGCCCACTCAAGCGCGATAACACGGTGGGCGAAGGCGACGTGGCCCTGCGCGAGCGCGATGTCGGCACCCTTGGCCAGGGTTTTCTGACCGAACTGGACCAGGCGGTGGGCATGAAGATGCTGCGCCCCACGGTGATCGACCAGGTGCTCACCCCGCAGCATCTGGAGCAGGCCGAGGTGGTGCGCAAGGGCGACCAGGTGGTGATCATCGCCCGCAGCGGCAGCCTCAGCGTGCGCATGCCTGGCGAAGCCCTGAGCAAGGGCGGCTTGAGCGAACAGATACGGGTACGCAACCTGAATTCCAAACGGGTGGTCAAGGCCCGGGTTACTGGCCCGGGCCAGGTCGAGGTCAGTATGTAGCCAGCCACAGATTGCGCTGGCAGTGAGGAACCGCATTTCCTAAACTGTGTCAGAAAACGGGTTCGCGAGCTTGCTGACAGGCGGCTATGCATTTGTGCCTAAAGTTTCTTTCGGGTTGGCCGAAAACAAGGCAAGCGTCCAAATACCCAGAGGTTCCTGATCATGGTCATCGACTTCAGTCGTTTGAATAACTCTCCGTCCGTCACGGGCGGCGTGCGCGGCAATACCGCGCCCGGCAGCGCCGAAAAACCGGCCGCCAGCCAGGAAGCGGCCACCAGCACCAGCGCCAGCGGAGAAGCGGTACACCTCAGCCAAGAGGCACAGCAGTTGCAGAAGATCAGCGACAAGCTGCGCGACGAGCCAGTCGTCAACAGTGCCCGTGTGGCCCAGTTGAAACAGGCGATCGCCGACGGCAGCTATCAGGTCGATGCCGGCAAAATCGCCAGCAAACTGCTCGATTTCGAAGCCCAGCGCTGACCGTTCGGCGCGCTGACTTCACGGACGCTAGAAAAGCCAAGAGTTAGCCATGCACGACACCACCTTGCTGCAACTGATCGAAGATGACATTGCCCCGATGCAGGAACTGCTCGACCTTCTGAATAAAGAAGCGATCGCCCTGCATGGCCGCGACATGCCGCTGCTGGAACAGATTCTGGCGCGCAAGCAGTCGCTGATCATCTTGCTCGAGCAGCATGGCCAGCGCCGCAGCCAGTTGCTCGGCAGCCTGGGCCTGAGGGCCGATCGCACTGGCGTGCAAGCGGTAGCCGCCCAATCGCCCCATGGCGAGGCGATGCTGCAGCGGCTCGACATGCTGTCGAAACTGATGGACGACTGCCAGCAGGTCAACCAGACCAACGGCCGGATCATCCAGGTGCAGCAACACGTCACCAACAACCAGATCAGAATCCTCATGGGCGGCGACTCGCCGTCGCTTTACGACAGCCGCGGCAGCACCTCGCTGCTGGCCAAGCCACGGGCCCTCAGCCAAGTGTGATTTTTCTATCAAGGCACGGAACATACTGGCAAAATGCCGTTACTTGCGTGTGTCGCTTTTGCCTGGAGAACGATAAGCCGTGTTCAATGAAACCGAAGCCCCGCAACCGCCAAAGGTGCTGAACACCCCCTTGGAGATTGCGGCCAACTTGCGGCAACTGCAGGAAAGCCACGACCCCCTGATCATCACCTTCCATGACCGCAGCCAGCGCTTCCAAAGCTACGTGGTGCACGTGGACCGTGAAAGCAACACCCTGGCACTGGACGAGATGATCCCGCGCGACGGTGAAAAATTCATCGAAAACGGCGAGCACTTCCGCGTTGAGGGCTTCCACGACGGCGTGCGCATCGCCTGGGAATGCAACCACGCGCTGAAGATCAGCGAAGTCGACGGCCACCGCTGCTACAGCGGCGCCATGCCGCAAGAGATGACCTACCACCAGCGCCGCAACGCCTTCCGCGCCGCGCTGAAGCTGTCGCAACTGGTCGACATCATCCTCGATGGCACCCACCTGAAGGGTAACGGCGCCCTGCGTGGCAAGCTGCTGGATATCTCGGCCACCGGCTGCAAGCTGCGGTTTGAAGGCGATGTAGAAAGCCGCCTGCAACTGGGCCAGGTGTACGAGCGCTTCAAGGCGGGTAACCCGCTGGGCCTGGTGGACACCATGGTCGAACTGCGTCACCTGCACTATGAAGAGCACATCAACACCACCTTCGCTGGCGTGCGCTTCCATAACCTGAGTGGGCAGGCACAGCGCAAGATCGAGAGTTTTGTGTACCAGCTGCAACGCGAGGCGCGGCGGTTCGACAAGGACGATTATTGATCGTCGGCCAAATGCAAAAACGCCACCTTTTCAGGTGGCGTTTTCATTAGTGTTCTTCCAGTGCCGTCCCTTTCGCGGGTAAACCCGCTCCCACAGGTACGGCGCTGCCCTCGGGCCTGGTGCGGTCCCTGTGGAAGCGGGTTTACTCGCGAAGGGGCCAGTGCAGGCCTACAGCGATTTGCTGACCTCACTCTCCGGCTCAAGGCCCTTCTCAGCGCCCTTCTCTTCCTCTTCGGTGTCTTCCGCCGCCACCGGCGCCTGCATCACGTCCTGCACGGTCTGCTCATCCACCCGTGGGTCCAGCGCTGCCGACAAGGGCGAACCGGCCGCCGGCATCGCCACGTGGCCCAGCGGTGCATCCTGCACCTGGTGCAGCCCGGTAACCGCTTTCGGCCGAATTCGCCACACCAGCACCAGGGCGAAGAACACGAAGAACGCATAGAGCATCTGCGGGCCCAGCACTTTCATCAGCACGCCCGCCGCCAGTGGCCCGATACACGCGCCCACGCCATAGGTCACCAGCAGCATGGCCGTCAGCGACACCCGCCGCTCGCTTTCCACGTGGTCGTTGGAAAACGCCACCGCCAGCGGGTACAGGCAGAACTGCAGCAACGAAATCACGAAGCCGATACCGAACAGCATCTCCAGCGGCACACTAGGCAATATCGCCAATGGCGCAGCCGCCAGCGCCAGGCCTATTGCCACGCTGCGGATCAGCACCGCCCGGTCGTAACGGTCAGACAACCAGCCCAGCGGCCACTGCACCAGCAGGCCGGCAAAAATACAGCTACCCATGAACAGACCGATCTGCTCGGTGGCCATCCCCTGGCTTGAGGCGTACAAAGGCGCCAGGCCGTAGAACGAGCCGACGATCAACCCCGAGCCCAATACCGTGCTGAGCGACTGCGGCACGCGCTTGATGAAGAACTTCGGCTCCATCGGTGCCGGGCGCAAGGGCGCCGGGTGAATCCGCCGGGTCATTGCCACCGGCACCAGGCACAGGGCAAAGCACATCGCCACCAGCATCAGCAGCTCCGGGCCAAGCTCAGGGTGCACCACAAGGATCAGTTGGCCGAGCACCAGCCCCAGGTACGAGGCGATCATGTAGCCGCTGAACACCGCCCCGCGGTGTTTCACATCGGCCTGCTCGTTGAGCCAGCTCTCGATGACCATGTACTGGCACATCATGCCCAGGCCCACGATCATGCGCAGCCCGACCCAGGCCGGTAGCCAATTGGTCAGCCCATGCCCCAGCACCGCCGCACCGACGATACCGGCGCAAGTGGCATAGGCGCGAATGTGCCCGACCCGGCCAATCAGCCGGTGGCCGACCTTGCCGCCGACGGCCAGGCCAAAGTAGTTGGCCGCCATCAACGCACCCACCCACAGGCTGTCGACATGGTCGGCCGCCAGGCGCAGGGCCAGGTAGGTACTGAGCAGGCCCGAACCGATCAACATCATCAGCGCGGCGAAATACAACGACTGAAACGGCTTCCATACATTTCGCATACGTACCGAGAAGCTCCCTGGTCAGGTGGCGGTAGGTGCTAGCAGCATAAGGGCAAATGCCGGTCAGTGCAGGCCCCCGCCAGCAAAATGCCGTGGCGGGGACGTGTCCGGTGCAGGTCGTGTCGCGATCAGGCCTGTGCCGCCAGCACCCGGCGCTCCCACGGGGTGATCTCGTCGAAGAAATCAGTCAGCTCCAGGGTCTTGCTGGCGATGTAGCCTTCGATGAACTCGCTGCCGAACAGTTCCCGTGCCAGTGCGCTGCGCTTGAGCCGTTCGAGGGCGGCATGCAGGGTACACGGCAGGCTCAGGTGCTCGGGCACTTCAAACTCGCCCTGAATGGCCGGCGAAGGTTGCAGGCGCTGCTCGATACCGTGCAGCCCGGCCGCCAGGCTTGCGGCGATGGCCAGGTATGGGTTGGTGTCGGCACCGGGCAAACGGTTTTCGACCCGCCGCGCTGCTGGCGCACTGGCCGGAATGCGCAGGCCAGCGGCGCGGTTGTCCTCAGACCAGCAGGCATTGTTTGGCGAGGCGTAGGGGTGGCACAGGCGCTGATAGGAATTGACGTTGGGCGCGAACAGCGCGGTGAAGTCGGCCATGCACGCCTGCAGGCCGCCGATGAAATGGTAGAAGGTGTGGGTCGGCTGGCCCTGCTCGTCGCTGAACACGTTACGCCCGCTGCCGGCTTCGACCAGGCTCTGGTGAATATGCATGGAGCTGCCGGGCGTGCGCGCCAGCGGCTTGGCCATGCACACCACGGTCAGCCCATGCTTGAGCGCCACTTCCTTGAGCAGGTGCTTGAACAGGAAGGTCTGGTCAGCCAGCACCAGCGGGTCGCCGTGCAGCAGGTTGATCTCGAACTGGCTGACGCCCATTTCGTGCATGAACGTGTCGCGCGGCAGGCCGAGCGCGGCCATGCAGTGGTACACCTCTTTGAAGAACGGGCGCAGGCCATTGTTGGAACTGACACTGAACGCCGAATGGCCGAGCTCGCGACGGCCATCGCTGCCTACGGGTGGCTGGAACGGCTGCTGCGGGTCGCTGTTGGGGGCAAAAACAAAGAATTCGAGTTCGGTCGCCACCACGGGCGCCAGCCCCAGGGCCGCGTAGCGGGCGATGACCGCCTTGAGCTGGCCACGGGTGGACAGTGCCGAGGGCCGGCCATCCAGTTCAATGGCATCGCAGATGGCCAGGGCGCGACCGTCGTTGCTCCAGGGCAGGCGATGGACCTGGCTGGGTTCGGCCACCAGCGCCAGGTCGCCGTCGTCGCTGCCGTAGAATTTCGCCGGCGGGTAGCCGCCCATGATGCATTGCAGCAACACCCCCCGGGCCATCTGCAGGCGGCGGCCTTCCAGAAAGCCTTCGGCGGTCATCACCTTGCCGCGCGGGACGCCGTTGAGGTCGGGGGTGACGCATTCGATTTCATCGATGCCCTGAAGCGGAGCGGTGCTCATGACGCTTGTCCTTGTTGTTGTGCGCTGACAACAACATAGGCTGGGGGTGTTTAAAATATCAAGCACCTACGAGGCACCCCGGGATCCGTAGGGTCAGCGCAAGTCTCGACGATGGGCTACTCGCGCAAGGTCATGCCGTTGGCCGGCAGTGGCAAGGCCGTCTTGTACCGCACCTGCTTCAAGGCAAAACTCGAGCGAATATTGGCCACCCCCGGCAACCGCGTCAGGTAGTCAAGAAACCGCTCCAGCGCCTGGATGCTCGGCAGCAGTACCCGCAACAGGTAATCAGGGTCCCCGGTCATCAGGTAGCACTCCATCACCTCGGGCCGTTCGGCAATTTCTTCCTCGAAGCGGTGCAGCGACTGCTCCACCTGCTTTTCCAGGCTGACATGGATGAACACGTTTACATCCAACCCCAGCGCCTCGGGTGACAACAAGGTCACCTGCTGGCGGATTACCCCCAGTTCCTCCATGGCCCGCACCCGGTTGAAACAGGGCGTGGGCGACAGGTTGACCGAGCGTGCCAGCTCGGCGTTGGTGATGCGGGCGTTTTCCTGCAGGCTGTTGAGAATGCCGATATCGGTACGATCGAGTTTGCGCATGAGACAAAATCACCGGTTTTTTGTGTTTATGCGGAATGTTTATCTGCACCGCTCGGCAAAGGCAATCAACTTGAGAGAAAAATTCTCCTGCCGGGCCACTAAGATGTAGATGACGCTGACCTACCAGTCACAAGCCGGTATTCAGCGGCGGCCGCTTCAGAGCTCACAAAAACAAATACCCGAGCGAGCGTAAAAAGCATGAACGAGTACGCCCCCCTGCGTTTGCATGTGCCCGAGCCCACCGGCCGGCCAGGCTGCCAGACCGATTTTTCCTACCTGCGCCTCAACGATGCAGGTCAAGCCCGTAAACCCCCTGTGGATGTCGATGCTGCCGACACCGCCGACCTGTCCTACAGCCTGGTCCGCGTGCTCGACGAGCAAGGCGACGCCCAAGGCCCGTGGGCTGAAGACATTGACCCGCAAATCCTCCGCCAAGGCATGCGCGCCATGCTCAAGACGCGGATCTTCGACAGCCGCATGGTGGTTGCCCAGCGCCAGAAGAAGATGTCTTTCTACATGCAGAGCTTGGGCGAAGAAGCCATCGGCAGCGGCCAGGCGCTGGCGCTGAACCGCACCGACATGTGCTTCCCGACCTACCGCCAGCAAAGCATCCTGATGGCCCGCGACGTGTCGCTGGTGGAGATGATCTGCCAGCTGCTGTCCAACGAGCGCGACCCGCTGAAGGGCCGCCAGTTGCCGATCATGTACTCGGTACGCGAGGCTGGCTTCTTCACCATCAGTGGCAACCTGGCGACCCAGTTCGTGCAGGCAGTCGGCTGGGCCATGGCGTCGGCAATCAAGGGCGATACCAAGATTGCTTCGGCGTGGATCGGTGACGGCGCCACCGCCGAGTCAGACTTCCACACAGCCCTGACCTTTGCCCACGTTTACCGTGCCCCGGTGATCCTCAACGTGGTCAACAACCAGTGGGCCATTTCTACCTTCCAGGCCATCGCTGGTGGCGAGTCGACCACGTTCGCCGGCCGTGGCGTGGGCTGCGGCATTGCCTCGCTGCGGGTTGACGGCAACGACTTCGTCGCCGTATACGCCGCCTCGCGCTGGGCCGCCGAACGCGCCCGCCGCGGCCTGGGCCCAAGCCTGATCGAGTGGGTCACCTACCGCGCCGGCCCGCACTCGACCTCGGACGACCCGTCCAAGTACCGCCCCGCCGATGACTGGAGCCACTTCCCGCTGGGCGACCCGATCGTCCGCCTGAAGCAGCACCTGATCAAGATCGGCCACTGGTCCGAGGAAGAACACCAGGCCACCACGGCCGAGTTCGAGGCTGCTGTGATTGCCGCGCAGAAAGAAGCCGAGCAGTACGGCACCCTGGCCAACGGTCACATCCCGAGCGCCGCCTCGATGTTCGAGGACGTGTACAAGGAAATGCCCGACCACCTGCGCCGTCAACGCCAGGAACTGGGGGTTTGAGATGAACGATCACAACAACAGCATCAACCCGGAAACCGCCATGGCCACCACTACCATGACCATGATCCAGGCCCTGCGCTCGGCCATGGATGTCATGCTTGAGCGCGACGACAATGTGGTTGTCTACGGCCAGGACGTCGGCTACTTCGGCGGCGTGTTCCGCTGCACCGAAGGCCTGCAGAACAAGTACGGCAAATCCCGCGTGTTCGACGCGCCAATCTCCGAAAGCGGCATCGTCGGTACCGCCGTGGGCATGGGCGCCTACGGCCTGCGCCCGGTGGTGGAGATCCAGTTCGCCGACTACTTCTACCCCGCCTCCGACCAGATCGTCTCGGAAATGGCGCGCCTGCGTTACCGTTCGGCCGGCGAGTTCATCGCCCCGCTGACCCTGCGCATGCCGTGCGGCGGTGGCATCTACGGCGGCCAGACGCACAGCCAGAGCCCGGAAGCGATGTTCACCCAGGTGTGCGGCCTGCGCACCGTCATGCCGTCCAACCCGTACGACGCCAAAGGCCTGCTGATTGCCTCGATCGAATGCGACGACCCGGTGATCTTCCTGGAACCCAAGCGCCTGTACAACGGCCCGTTCGACGGCCACCACGACCGCCCGGTAACGCCGTGGTCGAAGCACCCGCACAGCGCCGTGCCCGACGGTTACTACACCGTGCCGCTGGACAAGGCCGCCATTACCCGCCCCGGCAATGACGTGACCGTGCTCACCTACGGCACCACGGTGTACGTGGCCCAGGTGGCCGCCGAAGAAAGCGGCGTCGATGCCGAAGTGATCGACCTGCGCAGCCTATGGCCGCTGGACCTGGACACCATCGTCGAGTCGGTGAAAAAGACCGGCCGCTGCGTGGTGGTGCATGAAGCCACCCGTACCTGCGGCTTCGGTGCCGAACTGGTGTCGCTGGTGCAGGAGCACTGCTTCCACCACCTGGAGGCGCCGATCGAGCGCGTCACGGGCTGGGACACCCCCTACCCTCACGCGCAGGAATGGGCGTATTTCCCAGGGCCTTCGCGGGTAGGTGCGGCATTGAAAAAGGTCATGGAGGTCTGAATGGGCACGCACGTCATCAAGATGCCGGACATTGGCGAAGGCATCGCGCAGGTCGAGCTGGTGGAATGGTTCGTCAAGGTCGGCGACATGATCGCCGAGGACCAGGTGGTGGCCGACGTCATGACCGACAAGGCTACCGTGGAAATCCCTTCGCCGGTCAGCGGCAAGGTGCTGGCCCTGGGTGGCCAGCCAGGTGAAGTGATGGCGGTCGGCAGCGAGCTGATCCGCATCGAAGTGGAAGGCAGCGGCAACCATGTGGATGTGCCTCAGGCCAAACAGGTAGAAACGCCCGCCGCCCCCGTGGCAGAGAAGCCAGAACCGCAGAAAGACGTAAAACCCGCTGCGTACCAGGCACCCGCCAACCACGAAGCTGCGCCCATCGTGCCGCGCCAGCCGGGCGACAAGCCGCTGGCCTCACCGGCGGTGCGCAAGCGTGCGCTGGATACCGGCATCGAACTGCGCTATGTGCACGGCAGCGGCCCGGCCGGGCGCATCCTGCACGAAGACCTCGACGCCTTCATGAGCAAGCCGCAGAGCGCCGCCGGGCAAGCCCCCAATGGCTATGCCAAGCGCAGCGACAGCGAGCAGGTGCCGGTGATCGGCCTGCGCCGCAAGATCGCCCAGCGCATGCAGGACGCCAAGCGCCGGGTCGCGCACTTCAGCTATGTGGAAGAAATCGACGTCACCGCCCTGGAAGCCCTGCGCCAGCAGCTCAACAGCAAGTACGGCGACAGCCGCGGCAAGCTGACGCTGCTGCCGTTCCTGGTGCGTGCACTGGTCGTGGCGCTGCGTGACTTCCCGCAGATCAACGCCACCTATGACGACGAAGCGCAGATCATCACCCGCCATGGCGCGGTGCATGTGGGCATCGCCACCCAGGGTGACAACGGCCTGATGGTGCCCGTGCTGCGCCATGCCGAAGCCGGCAGCCTGTGGGCCAATGCTGGCGAGATTTCCCGCCTGGCCAACGCGGCACGCAGCAACAAGGCCAACCGCGAAGAATTGTCGGGCTCGACCATTACCCTGACCAGCCTGGGCGCCCTCGGTGGCATCGTCAGCACGCCGGTGGTCAACACCCCGGAAGTGGCGATTGTCGGCGTCAACCGCATGGTTGAGCGGCCGGTGGTGATCGACGGCCAGATCGTCGTGCGCAAGATGATGAACCTGTCCAGCTCGTTCGACCACCGCGTGGTTGATGGCATGGACGCCGCGCTGTTCATCCAGGCCGTGCGTGGCCTGCTCGAACAACCTGCCTGCCTGTTCGTGGAGTAAGCATGCAACAGACTATCCAGACTACCCTGTTGATCATCGGCGGCGGCCCTGGCGGCTATGTGGCCGCCATCCGTGCCGGGCAACTGGGCATCCCTACCGTGCTGGTGGAAGGCCAGGCGCTGGGCGGTACCTGCCTGAATATCGGCTGCATTCCGTCCAAGGCGCTGATCCATGTGGCCGAGCAGTTCCACCAGACCTCGCGCTTCGCCGGGCCGTCGGAACTGGGCATCAGCGTTGCCTCGCCGCGCTTGGACATCGGCCAGAGCGTGGCCTGGAAGGACGGCATCGTAGACCGCCTGACCACTGGTGTGGCCGCCCTGCTGAAAAAGCACGGGGTCAAGGTGATTCATGGCTGGGCGAAGGTGCTCGACGGCAAGCAGGTCGAAGTTGATGGCCAGCGTATCCAGTGTGAACACCTGTTGCTGGCCACCGGCTCCAGCAGCGTCGAACTGCCGATGCTGCCTCTGGGCGGGCCGGTGATTTCCTCGACCGAAGCCCTGGCGCCGAAAGCCCTGCCGCAGCACCTGGTGGTGGTGGGCGGTGGCTATATCGGCCTGGAACTGGGCATTGCCTACCGCAAGCTGGGCGCGCAAGTAAGCGTGGTGGAAGCGCGTGAGCGCATCCTGCCGACCTACGACAGCGAATTGACTGCCCCGGTGGCCGAGTCGTTGAAAAAGCTGGGCATCGCCCTGCACCTGGGCCACAGCGTCGAAGGTTACGAAAACGGTTGCCTGCTGGCCAACGACGGCGAGGGCGGGCAACTGCGCCTGGAGTCCGACCAGGTGCTGGTGGCCGTCGGCCGCCGGCCGCGCACCAAAGGTTTCAACCTGGAGTGCCTGGACCTGAAAATGAACGGCGCCGCCATTGCCATCGACGCGCGCTGCCAGACCAGCATGCACAACGTCTGGGCCATCGGCGACGTGGCCGGCGAACCGATGCTGGCGCACCGGGCCATGGCCCAGGGCGAAATGGTCGCCGAGATCATCGCTGGCAAGGCACGCCGCTTCGAGCCTGCCGCGATTGCTGCGGTGTGCTTTACCGACCCAGAAGTGGTGGTCGTCGGTAAAACCCCGGAGCAGGCCAGCCAGCAAGGGCTGGACTGCATCGTCGCGCAGTTCCCGTTTGCCGCCAATGGCCGGGCCATGAGCCTGGAAGCGAAGAGCGGATTCGTGCGCGTGGTGGCACGGCGGGACAACCACCTGATCCTGGGTTGGCAAGCCGTTGGCGTGGCGGTTTCCGAACTGTCCACGGCGTTTGCCCAATCGCTGGAGATGGGCGCCTGCCTGGAGGATGTGGCCGGCACCATCCATGCCCACCCGACGCTGGGTGAGGCGGTACAGGAAGCGGCATTGCGCGCCCTGGGCCACGCCCTGCATATCTGACACTGAAGCGGCCAAGGCCGATTTGGCCCGCTGCGCCGAGAGGCGCCGCGGGTCTTTTTTCATCCAGGCACTGATCCCCGTCACCTGCGCGATCCCTTGTGTGGACCGCGTCAGGCTATGGGGCTATGGCATTCTTGCCGGCCGCCTTGGCCCGGTACAGCGCCTTGTCGGCACGCGCCAGCAGCGCATGCTGGTCCTCCCCTTCCTGCCATTGCACCACGCCATAGCTCATGGTCAGCCGGCAATCGCCCACCGGCTCCAGCTGCTCCATCACCTGGCGCAAGCCCGCCGCCACCTCCAGCGCCTCGCCCAGCGCGGCCTGCGGCAGCACGATGACGAACTCATCGCCACCCCAGCGCGCCAACACGTCGAGCTCGCGCAGGCAGGTACGCAAGTTATCGGCCACCAACACCAGCGCAGCATCGCCACGGGCGTGGCCGTAGCGGTCGTTGATCGGTTTGAAATCGTCCATGTCCATGGCGATCAGCGACAACGGCTGACGGAATCGCTGGGCGCGTTCGCACTCCGTCTGCAACGACTTTTCCAGCCGGTAGCGATTGGCAATGCGGGTCAACGCGTCGCGCTCGGCCAACTCGAGGTTCTCTTCCAGTTGCCGCTGCAATTGCTGGTTCACCCAGGACAGCTCGCGGGTACGCTCGGCCACCTGGCACTCCAGCGACTGGTTCTTCTGTTCCAGCTGCGCCACCAGGCGCTTGCCGGCGTCGATGTTGCGGTGCGCCCCGAGCATGCGCGCCACCGAACCGTCTGCGTTCTGGCCGATGATGTAGCCGCTGTCTTCGATCCAGATGTAGTTGCCATCCTGGCAACGGCAGCGGTATTCGATGAGGTAGCGCTCGTTGCGCTGGTTGATGTAGGCCTCGAAATGCGCCATTACCCGCGGGTAGTCCTCGGGGTGGATCACGCTTTCCCAGGTCAGTACCGAGTTGGCCATGGAGTGGCTGGCGTAACCGAGCATGGCGTACCAGCCGGGGTTGCGATAGACGTAGCCGGTGTTGGCATTCCAGTCCCAGATGCCATCGCTGATCAACTCGAACAAGGTGTGCAATTGCTGTTCACTGAAGCTGCCGGGTGCCGGCCTGGTTTCGTGATTCATGGACGCTCTCCCTGATGCCCAGCAACTGCGCTCCGGTCAAGGGGCTGCCGACAGTGGTGGTAATTGCCGCAGGCGGCAAGATCATGCCTTGGACAGGCAAGCATATGCCCGCCAGGGCGCAACCGAAATAGCGCCAAAGGCCTGATTTCGACCGGCACAGCGCTGGCATGGCTTTTGCGCTGGATAGCTGCCAACGATATTTCCAAGGAGGAAACATGATAATCGCCCCTAACGGCGTCAGCTGGCAGCCCACGCTCAATCAACCCCGGCACGCCAGCGATGAGCAGACAGTGGCCGAGATTGCGCCAGCCAGCACCCCAGTAACCACTGCCAACACGGCGACCCAACAGCAGCACCAAGGCAATACCGCTCAGCAAAACGCTGAGGATGCGCGCGAAGAAGCCTTTGCCAAATTCAAGGTGATGCTGCAAAACCTGGGTTCTGAGACCACCGAGCCGGTGATCGGAGAACCACTGCCAGCCAAGACTGCCCGGCAGGAGTTTCACGACTTCATGTCCAAGTCACCCGGCGAGATGATCAAGGAAAAACTGCTGCGTGAAATAGGCCTGACCGAAGAAGAGTACGACGCCCTGTCGCCGGAAATGAAAGCAAAGGTCGACGAGTTGATCGCCCAGCGCATGAAAGATGACATCGAGCGCAAGATCGAGGAGAAAGCGCAAGAGCAGGTCGCCGAGGCGGACGGCCTGGATGAAGAGCAACAAGCGGCCGGCACGGCATGAGGGAGTGGCGGCGGTCGGTAGCGAAAGTGCCGCGGGTCGTGAAAGGCTCCCCAAGCTGACCCGTTTGAAGGCGCCCGGCGGTGTCGATGTTCTGGTGGTGCATGGCTTGGTCAATTGCACCGCTACCGGCACCATCACCGGTCTCAGGAAAAATCGGCAGGATGTTGTGCAGAGAATTCGTTTGAGGTCCTTGGCCTTATTGTCCAGGGTGGCAGGCTGGTAGCTATTTGCCACGCGTGGACGCAGGCGCATGACGATGCCTGCGTTGGGGGACGTTGTCGGGTCCCCCCAACAATAAGAGAGGACAAGGAAATGCAATCCAACAGTTTGAAGCAAAGCCTCAAGCAGCGGCACATCACCATGATCGCACTGGGTGGGGTGATCGGTGCAGGCCTGTTCATGGGCTCGGGCTCACTGATCGCATCGGCAGGGCCTGCGGCCATCCTGTCGTATTTCATTGGTGGCCTGGTGGTCACCCTGGTCATGTTCATGCTGGGTGAAATGGCCTGCCGCAACCCGGATGCCGGGTCGTTCTCGACCTACGCCAACACCTGGCTCGGCGACTGGGCCGGGTTTGCAGTCGGCTGGCTGTACTGGTTCAAGTCGATGATGACCATCACCCTTGAAGCAGTCCTGCTGGGCGCCATCCTGCATGACTTCCTACCCTGGCTGCCGATCTGGGCAGGCGCCTTCCTGATGCTGGTGACACTGATGGCCAGCAACGCCTACTCGGTGCGTTCGTTTGCCGAAGTGGAGTACTGGCTGGCGGCGATGAAGGTCGCCACCATCCTCATCTTCATGCTGCTGGGCATCTCGATCCTGCTTGGCCTGCACCACGACATCCCGTCGCCTGGCCTGGTCAACCTCACCGCCCACGACGGCTTCATGCCCAACGGCCTGTCGCCGGTAATGGCGGGTGTCATCGTGGTGATCTTCTCGCTGGGCGGCAGCGAAATCGCCGCCGTGGCCGCAGGTGAGTCGGAGAACCCGCGGCAGAACGTGATCCGCGCGATCAAGAGCGTGATCCTGCGCGTGATGCTGTTCTACGTCGGCTCGGTGTCGATCCTGATCCTGTGCCTGCCATGGACCGACAAGGCCAACCTGGCCTCGCCCTATGTTTCGCTGTTCAGCCTGGCCGGGTTCGGTGGTGCGGCGGTGGCCATGAAGCTGGTGTTGTTCGTCTCGTTCATGTCGGTGATGAACTCGTTCATGTTCTCCAACTCGCGCATGCTGTTCTCGCTGAGCCAGCGCGGGCACGCGCCCAAGCTGTTCTCGCGCACCAGCGCCAAGGGCGTGCCGATCAATGCATTGCTGCTGAGCCTGTCGATCTGCACGATGATCCTGACCGTGCACTTTATCAGCGCCGGCGACCTGTTCATGACCCTGGCCAAGAGTACCGGCAGCCTCGTGATGGTCGTGTGGATCTTCATCATCATCGCCCACGTGGCCATGCGCTGGAAAACCCGTCACGAAGCGGTCGACCCCAAGGCCTTCCGCGCCTGGCTGTTCCCGTACGCCAATATCGTTGCGCTGTTCGCCTTGCTGGCAGTGATCGGCACCCAGGCGTTCGAACCGGCATCGCGTTTCCAGTTCTGGTTCACGGTGCTGACGGTGGTGCTGGTAGTGGCGGGGTACTTCCTGACGCGCACACGGATGGCGGCTGCACAGGAGGCGGAGGCAAAAATGGGAGAAACAAGAAATGGCGTCCCAGGCAGGAATTGAACCTGCAACCTTCCCCTTAGGAGGGGGATGCTCTATCCAATTGAGCTACTGAGACGCTACGACCGGCAGCGAGCGCTGCACAGCGGGATGGCCAGCATGTTAACCAGCATGCTGGCGTTTGTCATGCACCTGCCGGGCTTTTTCGCGTAATCCTTTTCTGGCACTGCTACTCCGGTGGCAGAACCCCTTCATCGCGAAGCAGCCCGAACAGGGCTGCGACCGCTGCCTCCAGGGTTGTCGAGTTGTCCAGCACATGCACTGAAGGATCGGGCGGTGCCTGCAAACGGGCGCTGCGAGCCAGGCGCTGCTCGATTTCCTCGGCGTTTTCGCGGCCACGGGCCAGCAGGCGCTGACGCAGCACTTCGGGCCTGACCTCGACCAGCACCGCCAGCAGGTTCGGGTAACGCTGGCGCGCTTCGGCCAGGTAGGCCCGCGAGCCATTCACCAGCACTGCCCTGCCCGCCGCCATCCACTCGTCCACCTGCTGCGCAATACCATAGTCCAGGCCGTTGGCGTGCCAGTGCATGGCAAATGCGCCCTGAGCACGCAGGGTCTCGAACTGCTCGGGCGTAACCCCATGAGCGGCTTCGCCTTTGGCTTCGGCTGAACGGGTAATGACGCGACGGGCAATTTCTACCCCGGCGGCCGCCAGTCGCTCACGTGAAGCGTCGATCAGGGAATCTTTCCCCGAACCCGACGGTCCTATCAGAAATATCAACCGGCCTGTCCCTGATCGACGGTCGCTTGCGTCATGTTGCATAGCCACTATGCTCTATGAAGGGAAACCGCCGCATTCTAGGTGTTTTCCTTGCCTTTTGCTGCGTTTTACCAGTTTTTGACGGCAAAAGTCTGACGGTTGGGCAAGCCGGAGCATGTAAAACTTTTCAAACCAGTGCTCATTTCTGATAATTGGTACTGGCAGAAAGCCTTTATCCGGCTCACTATTTGTCACAGAATTGACGCCAAGGAAACGGCGATGATGAGGCAAGATGAGCACCCATTTTTACTGCCGGTTGAACATTTTGTCGTCGCCACGGTCGTACTTCCACCCCGTGCGGCCAATTTGAGAACCGCTTCCCCTGAACCAAACTCCGGTCAATTTATATGCGCCCAATGAAACAGGCTATTTATTCGAGCCGCACCGCTGACAAGTTCGTCGTCCGCCTGCCAGACGGGATGCGTGAGCGCATTGCCGAGGTAGCGCGAAACCATCACCGCAGCATGAACTCCGAAATCATCGCGCGCCTGGAACAGAGCCTTATCCAGGAAGGTGCGCTGGGTGACGAGCTGAGCATGCGCCTGGACAGCCCTGAGCTGTCGCTGCACGAGCGCGAGTTGCTGCAGCGCTTCCGTCAACTGTCTCACCGCCAGCAGAACGCCCTGGTGGCCCTCATCGCTCATGATGTGGAAATGGCCGCTGACGCTTCCTGAGGCCTGCAGCGAACATGAAAAAGCCAGCGTAAGCTGGCTTTTTTGTGGCTGGCCTACCGCAACGGCATACGCCTTTGCAGGACCACTGTGGGAGCGGGCAAGCCCGCGAATCAGGCGACGCGGTGGATGGCACCGGCTGCGCCGGTGTTCGCGGGCATGCCCGCTCCCACAGGGAAAGATCGGTTTACAGCAGGAACAGCGTAGCCAGGCCGAGGAAGATGAAAAAGCCGCCACTGTCGGTCACGGCAGTGATCATCACACTCGCCCCCATGGCCGGGTCGCGGCCCAGGCGGGCCAATGTCATCGGGATGAGCACGCCCATCAGCGCTGCCAGTAACAGGTTCAGAGTCATTGCGGCGGTCATCACCAAACCCAGTGACCAGCTGCCATACAGCCAGAAAGCCACCGCACCGATCACTCCACCCCACACCAGGCCGTTGATCAGCGACACTGCCAACTCCTTGCGCATCAGGCGGCTGGTATTGCCCGGCGACACCTGGTCCAGCGCCATGGCGCGGACAATCATGGTGATGGTCTGGTTACCCGAGTTGCCACCAATACCCGCAACGATAGGCATCAACGCAGCCAACGCCACCAGCTTTTCGATCGAGCCTTCAAACAGCCCGATAACGCGGGAAGCGAGAAAAGCGGTAATCAGGTTGATCGCCAGCCATGCCCAACGGTTGCGGAACGAGCGCCAGACCGAGGCAAAGATATCTTCCTCTTCACGCAGGCCCGCCATGTTGAGGACTTCGCTCTCGCTCTCCTCACGGATCAGGTCGACCATTTCGTCGATGGTCAAACGGCCGATCAGGCGCCCGCCTTTGTCTACTACAGGTGCCGATACCAGGTCATAACGCTCGAAAGCCTGCGCTGCATCATAGGCATCTTCCTCGGGCTGGAAGGACACCGGGTCGGTCGCCATGACCTCCGCTACCTTCTTCTCCGGGTCGTTGACCAGCAAGCGCTTGATCGGCAACACCCCCTTGAGGATGCCGTCGTAATCGACCACGAACAGTTTGTCGGTGTGGTTGGGCAGCTCTTTCAGGCGGCGCAGATAGCGCAGCACCACTTCCAGGCTGACGTCTTCGCGGATGGTGACCATCTCGAAGTCCATCAGCGCACCGACCTGCTCCTCGTCGTAGCTCAGCGCCGAGCGCACACGCTCGCGTTGCTGGGCATCGAGGGTTTCCATCAGCTCGTGAACAACGTCGCGCGGCAGCTCTGGGGCCAAGTCGGCCAGCTCGTCGGCGTCCATTTCCTTGGCGGCGGCCAGCAGCTCGTGATCGTCCATGTCGGCGATCAACGATTGGCGAACCGAGTCGGAAACTTCAAGCAGGATGTCGCCATCGCGATCCGAGCGCACCAGCTGCCAGACCGTCAGGCGGTCTTCCAGGGGCAAGGCTTCGAGGATATAGGCGATGTCGGCGGGGTGCAGGTCATCAAGCTTGCGCTGCAGCTCGACGAGGTTCTGGCGGTGGACCAGGTTTTCGACCAGGTCGTTGTGCGCGCCTTCCTGGCGGTGCGTCAGGTCTTCGACCACACGCTGGCGTTGCAGCAGTTCGACCACCTGGGCCAGGCGATCCTGCAGGCTTTCTTGCGCTTTTTTTACTTCTACTTCAGTCATAGGCGAACTCCACTCCCAGCAGCGGAGCACGCCGGGAGAATCAATCGGTCAGATCTTTCTGTATGAATCGTGTTAGCGAGTAACTACTGGGTAAGTCCATGGTGGTTTTCCACAAGCCCCGGCGGGGCTGACGGGCGCAATCATACACTGCTAAAGCTGTCAGATCGCTTAAATTTTTGGCCAGAACAATCGTTTGCGCGATAAAGGTGGGACAACGCTTGAAGCTATCAGTGCGACGGCGGCTCTGGCGTTTAAAGCACATTTGTTGTGTGCGTAGATGTGCTTGCGATGCCTGATCGAATTTGGCGCCGCACCAGCGGCCTCAAGCTACACCACAAACATTACAGAAGAGCTTAGATTGACATGGCCAACAATTCAGTGGCGCAGAAAAACAAAAAGCCCGCTCAACTGAGCGGGCTTTTTGATGGGATATGGCGGACTCAGCAGGATTCGAACCTGCGACCGCTCGGTTCGTAGCCGAGTACTCTATCCAGCTGAGCTATGAGTCCGTGGTGGTAGTTTTATACCAGGTTACCACTGGTTGACTGAAGCAGCTGTGCAAGCAGAGCCACTTCAAGAAAGTGGCGGACTCAGCAGGATTCGAACCTGCGACCGCTCGGTTCGTAGCCGAGTACTCT